>Ga0247843_1004900_pt1 | contig 19361 bp, 15 predicted proteins | sample LaCruzMarch2017__FD_192420 | JGI IMG/M metagenome (GOLD analysis project Ga0247843, IMG submission 192420) | Freshwater microbial communities from meromictic Lake La Cruz, Castile-La Mancha, Spain - LaCruzMarch2017_8m | ecosystem: Environmental > Aquatic > Freshwater > Lake | place: Spain...
AAAATAGGTGGAATTATTTATTATGATTACAGTGAAATAGAAAAATTATTGTCTGGCATTTAACCTAAAAATAGCATGAATTATATTCGCCATTTAACAGGTTTTTTCGAAAGAATTTCAATTGATGAACGTTTAAATCCAACTCATATTAGCCTTTACATGGCGCTGTTTCAAATGTGGAACATCAATCGTTTTATTAATCCAATTTCTATTTCAAGAAATGAAATGATGCGATTGAGTAAAATTTATTCCAATGCTACTTATCACAAATGCATTCGGGAGTTACATGAATTTGCTTATATTCAATACATTCCATCGTACAACCCCTTTAAAGGAAGCCTCATACACTTGTTTATTTTTGAAACAAGTGATGAACAAGTACTGAACAGCTACCATACCAAAAAACAGAAAGGCACTAAACAAGCGCTAGTACCTTATATAAACAGTATAAACATTGTAAACAATACAAACGTGGAACCACACACAAAAAATAATTCAAATTTTGAAAAGAAGGAAAGAAAAAAATTAAATGCTAAAAATTCAAAGGAAATGTTAATTCCCCTTCCAAATGAAGTTCAGGAATATTTTGCTTCGCAAAATTCAAATCAAAAGGAAGGAGAAAAATTTTTTAATTATTACAGCAGCAATGGTTGGAAAATTGGAGGAAAGGCAAAAATGAAAAATTGGCAAGCAGCTGCCCGAAATTGGCTGCTCAATGCTAATCGTTTTGAGCCCAAAAAAGCTGAAATAACTACAAAGGCTAAGCCAAGTCAGCTTCATACTGCAACGAAAAAAAATTATGATGAACCGCTTTAAGTCATTGATATTGTTATGATTAATACCGATAATACATACGATTACAATAAAGCTTTTAACTGGATTGACGCAAAAGGAAAAGAATTGTATGGCCAAAATTTTGCGATAAATCAATCCGACCTCCCTCTGCTTCACAAATTGGTAGCTTACTTCCTAAAAGACGAAAAAACGGCAAATAAATACGGTTTAAGCCTTGGAAAAGGTATATTACTTACCGGTCCAATTGGAGTTGGTAAAACTTCGCTCATCAATATTTTAAAGTTTTTTCTCAAAAAGGAGGACCGTTACATTGTCAAAACTTGCCGCGATATCAGCTTTGAATTCATTGAAGATGGATATAGTATCATTCACAAATACAGCAAAGGAATTAACAGACAAGTTGTAATTAAAAGCTTTTGTTTTGATGATTTAGGTGTAGAAGGGAGTTTGAAATACTATGGAAATGAATGCAATGTGATGGCAGAAATTATCCTTTCTCGTTACGATTTATTCGTTTCTCATAAACTCATCACCCACATCACCACCAACCTATCAGCATCTGAAATTGAAGAAATTTATGGAAACCGTATCCGCAGCCGCATGCGCGAAATGTTCAACCTCATTTCCTTCGAAAAAGATGCACCGGATAAAAGAAAATAACAAAAGACCACTTAAAGATTTAGCTCAATTTTACCGAATGTCAACAATTATTTTTTTACCCTAATTTTCAATAAAATCATACATGTTCAATTTTCAAACAACTAACTGTACAAGTTGGTGTACAGGTTAATTTTATTGTATTTTTTATTTGCCTTTAAAATCATTTCCCTGACAGAATGAAACTTTCTATTTTTGTCTGAATTTAATTTTGACAACAATAAAGTAAAAGCGTAATTATTTCATAAAACTTTTTCATAATTAAAAATACCGATTTATCGGTATTTTTATTGTAATAATTGTTACTTATTATTGCAATAAAAATGAAAGCTGCCATTTCAATTTACGTTATCTTATTTATAAATCTGAATAATCTTTTTTCACAAGTGCTTATTCAACCTCAGAATATACAAATTTGTTTTGGAGGTAGTGGTGCTTTGATTGTAAATGGACCTATTACAGCAACTTATAATTGGCAAGATTCAACTTCGATTGGTTGGAATAATATTTCTTCTAGTTCAATTTTTAGCAATCCCAATAATGACACTCTTCTAATATCTAGTCCACCATTATCTTTAAATGCCACTAGGTTTAGATGTATTTTAGATTCCAATGGAACTGGTTTGAGATTAGATACCACAAATAGTGTGACTGTAACGGTTTATAATCCTTTAGCAAAGCCAGTTATTAATGGTAACCAAAATATTTGTTTTAATACACAAGCTGACACTTTAAGAAGAATTCAAGGAGCTACAGGTGCAAATGGTTCTTTTACTTATCAATGGCAAGATTCTTTTAATGGTTCGATTTGGAGCAACATTTCTGGACAAAATGGAAATAATCTTTTAACAGGTATTATTACAAATTCACAATTTTATAGACTAAGAGCTACATCTAATTTTGGTTGTGGTTCAGTTTCTTCAGATTCTGTTTTTGTTAATGTTTATCCAATTATTCAAAAACCAGTTATTAGTACTTCACAAAATATTTGTTTTAATACCCAAGCTGATACTTTAAGAAGAACACAGGCTGCAACAGGTGCCAATGGTTCTTTTACTTATCAATGGCAAGATTCTTTTAATGGATCAAGTTGGATTAATATTACAGGCCAAGTTGGAGATAAGTTTGTAACTGGTATAATTTCAAATTCGAAATTCTACAGGCTAATAGCTATATCTACTTTTGGTTGTGGTTCAGTTTCTTCAGATTCTGTTTTTGTTAATGTTTATCCAAATATTCAAAAACCAGTTATTAGTACTTCACAAAATATTTGTTTTAATACCCAAGCTGATACTTTAAGAAGAACACAAGCTGCAACAGGTGCCAATGGCTCTTTTACTTATCAATGGCAAGATTCTTTAATTGGATCAAGTTGGATTAATATTACAGGGCATGTTGGAGATAAGTTTGTAACTGGCATAATTTCAAATTCGAAATTCTACAGGCTAAGAGCTATATCTACTTTTGGTTGTGGTTCAGTTTCTTCAGATTCAGTTTTTGTTAATGTTTATCCAATTATTCAAAAACCAGTCATTAGTACTTCACAAAATATTTGTTTTAATACTCAAGCTGATACTTTAAGAAGAACACAAGCTGCAACAGGTGGTAATAATACTTTTTCATATCAATGGCAAAGCTCTCTTAATGGCACAATTTGGAGCGATGAATCAAATCAATCCGCCAAATTATTAACAGGTAATCTTTTATCATCTAAATACTTTAGAATGCAAGCAATATCTTCTTCAAATTGTGGTTCTGTTTTTTCTGACTCTATTTTTATTAAAGTATATTCCCCATTTGTAAAAGCTTCAATTGGTAATTCGAGTTCTATATGTTGGAATACAAAGCCAGATACTTTAAAAATAACCACAAGCCCTTCAGGAGGAAGTTTAAATTATATCTACCAATGGTTAATATCAATTGATAGTATTAATTGGGTTATTATGCCTGGAGAACTAGATAGAATTTTGTTGTCAAGTAATTTAAATAATACTACATTTTTTAAACTTATATCAAGTTCAACTGGGAATTGTGGAAGTGACAGTTCTAATACAGTTAAAATAAATGTATTTCCAAAAATTGTTAAACCTGAAATAGGTTCATCTCAAAATATTTGCTTTAACTCAATCCCAGATACTATAAGTCTTACAAAAGTTGCAACAGGTGCTACTGGTACCTTTAATTATAAGTGGCAGTATTCAGATAATGGTTCTTTTTGGGATAGTTTAATGGGCATATACAACCCTAAATTATCTATTGGTTCACTTATCGCATCAAAATATTACAGAGTTCTTGCGAACTCTTCATTTGGTTGTGGTTCCATAGTCTCTGATTCGGTATTAATAAATGTATATCCTCAATTAGCAGCAGGCACAATAAATGGTTTACAAAGCATCTGTTTTAATTCAATTCCTTCTGTCTTAAGTTTTATAAATGTACCTAGCGGTGGTGGTGATTCATTTAGTTATAAATGGCAGATTTCAACTGATTCAATTGCATTTAACAATATTAATTCTGCAACAAATAATACTTACCAAGAAGGAAGCTTAACAACATCAAGGTTTTATAGAGCAGAAGTTAAATCTACTTTTGGTTGTGGTATTAAAAATACAAATACTATAAAAGTCAATGTTTTTAATCCATTTGTAAAAGCTTTGATAGGAAAATCAAGCACCATTTGTTGGGGCGAAGCACCACCAAGTTTAAAAATAGATTCCATGCCAAAAGGAGGTAATTTATTTTACAATTATACTTGGCTTAGTTCAAATGATAACTTAAAATGGGACGTAATTATTGGTGAAAACAGTACAAGGTTTTCTCCAAATATTTTAACTTCAACTAAATATTATAAATTAATTTCAGCATCTGGCCAAAATTGTGGAAGTGATAGCTCAAATAGTGTTAAAATACTGGTTAATCCTCTGCCAGATACTGTTAGTATAATTGGTAATGAAATCGTTTGTAGAAATCAAAAGGACTTAAAATATAATTTGAGTAAAGACAGCATTTTGTATTCATATTTCTGGAATATTAAAAATGGAGATGTTTTATCAGGTATAAACAAAAGTACCGTTTATATTGATTGGCGAAACGTAGACGGTATAGATACAATTAATCTGACACAGACAAATAAAATAACTGCTTGTAAGAATGTAATGAAATTACCAATTACTATAAGTGAAAATAAAGCACCTGATAAAACCAATATAATAAGAAAACCGAACAGTGATATTTTAATATGTGATGATGAAACTCCTCAACTTATTTACCAGTGGGGTTATACCATAAAATCAACAAATCAAAGCTATGATATTATCAATGCAAATTTGAGGTATGTTGCCTTGCCTAACAATTTTGATACTACAAAATATATTTATTGGGTAAAAACTAGTTTACTTTATGATAGTAGTGAATCATGTATGACACAATCCTACTTTTATTACAATCCAATTCCTTTAAAAATTAATGAACAAAGTCTAAATAGAGATGATATTGTTCTTTTTCCTAATCCATCAAATGGCCTAGTTTTTATTAATGGGTTAAGAGAACATGTTGATTTAATTGAGCTTTTTAATTGTGAAGGTCAAAAAGTGAATTTTGAATTTAACCACATCTATAATAATCTATTTATCAATGACATTAATGCCAATGGTTTGTATTTTATTGTTATTAAAATTAAAGATAGTATAATTACAAAAAAAATAAACATCATTAGATAAATTGAATAGAGTTAGCATATTTATTTTTTTGAATTTAGCTTTTGCAATCAGTGCAATGGCACAGACTTCTAATGCACTAATTTTAAAGAAAATCAAACTTAATTTATTGGATAAAGTAGAACAATACTCTTTGCTTTGTGGAGTGAGTAATGATGATGAAAAAGATGAATTTTTTAGGCTTTTTTCAAATGATTCGGTATTAGTAAATAATGATATAATGCCTGATAATAATTTAATGCAAAAATTTACGATATTAGAATATGCAGATATAATACCTTATTACTTTAATTCTGCCCTAAAAATAACAGTAAGACCTTATGATATTGGAACTTATAACCTAATTGATTCAACTGCTGGTGAATTTTGGGTTGATTCTAAAAAATATATTTCTGGTGTAAGCAAAAAAGGAATCAATTATATTGATAGTACTTTTGATATACGACTGACATTTAGCGTTAATTATTACACTGGGCAATATAAAATAACAGACATAACTTTAAACAAAGAAAGAGGGAGATATTTAGTAATAACGGCCTACAAAAAAATGTTATTTAAAAAAAAAGTTATGTCCTTAGATACTATGTTGGTAAAAAATAAACGTATAATACTCAATGATGAGGGTCAATATCTTATAAAGGATTTTAATCCAAATATAAGTATTGTGCCATATTCTGATATTTATTACGGTAGTTATAATTTAACAAACAAAGAATTAGATTTAACTCTTTCACATAAAGAAAAAGAAAACAATATTAATTTATATTTCAGGCAATCTGTTTTCTTTTTAGAGCCAAATTTTTCACTCAATTTTATTTCATTTAATAGCCCTGTAAAAGCTTTAAATAGTGACATTAAACAAATAAATAATTTTTCTTATTCCTTAGGACTAAATTTAGGATATACCTTATATGCTAGTAAAAAGGGTTACTGGAATATAAAAACAGGTTTTTCTTTGTACTATCTTAGTTATACTAACACTATAACTAGCTTAAAAGAAAGTTATCAATCGACTGATGCTGACCAAGGAAATTATTTAAGAACAAATCAGGTTTCTAATCTAAAGGAAAAACATGAAATACAATATTATGCAATTCCATTGCAAATTGAGAAAGGCTTTAGTTTAAAAAAGGGTTATAGCTTTTATTTGAATACAGGTGCTACATTTATTTTGGATTTAGAAGGAAATAGAGATACGGAAACGGAAGCTAATTATAGTGGATATTATAAAGACTTATTTGGCTTAACTATTAAAGAAAATGGAGTTTATGATTTTGGTAACTATAGGCTTCAAAATTCAAGTAATTTAATCACAATTGGTAATCTTATTGCAGTTGATTTAGGATTTGGAATAAACAAAAAAATAAATAAAAAAGTAACAGCTAGATTTGGTTTTACTTATCAGCTAGGTTTGAATAGTGTTTTTGAAAAAAATAATAAAAGTATCAGTACAAATAAAAACGAATTGAATAGCATTACACAAACATATAATGATTTTAAAATCAATTTATTTTTAATTAATCTAGGTCTTAAATACAATTTATAAAATGGCAAATATAAAATGGAAATGTAATGATTGCGAACCTAATCATTATTTTGAAGGGAATAAATTTACAAGTGAATGCCCTAATTGTAAATCTGAAAATATTGAGCAATTAAAAGAGGATAAGTTTGGATTTTACTTGAAATTCTTACAAGATAATTGGAAGATTGTATTGCCTGTATTATTGGGTCTCTTTTTTATTTTATTATGGTTAAATAGAGAACCAATTAATGTGGATAAGAACACAATAGTTTATATTGTTGATAGGATTGAACAAGAACCTGGTACTAATTACCTTAAAATATCAATGATTAGTAAGGATACTGTGAGTGGCAAAAAGGAAGTCTTATCTGAAGGTAAGCAGGTAGAGATGATATCACGATTTATTAGTTACATGTCAATAATTGGCGAAAGCAAGCAAATTTTACCTGTTGGTAATAAAATATATTTATGTGATAAAGATAAAACTGATAAAATAGTTGGAGGACAAATTAGCGTTGAGTACAAAGGACAGGCGACTCCAATTCGTTTCAAAAAACCTATACCTTTCGAATTTGATTTAAATGGTATGCAGCCAGATTCAAAGGCTAACTGTGATGAAGTTTGTAATATCGAAAGTAAAAACATTCGATTGTCAGCAAACAATTGTACTTTGAAGGTAAATATTAAGAATGTAACACGTAATAGAACCCTTTTGGTTTCGGTAAATGGAATTAATGGAGATTATAAGCCAAAAACAGAATGGGATATTAAACCGATAAAAAAATATGATGTTTGGGTAAAATATGAAAATTCAACTTGTAGTCCTGTTGGGTCAATAGACAACAACGGAACACCACCTATCAGCAGTTGTAAAGAGTGTAAATCTGATGATTTGTCACGCGAATTTGGTAAATTACTTAATGCTTGGGGAAAAGATCCCAATAATAGAGATCTTCAAATCCCTTGTAATACTTTTTACAAAGGTTTTATTGGTGGTAATAATAAATTTATTGTTAATGGAAAAGTATTTCGCGACTGGTCCGATATGGAACAGAAAATAACTAATGAAGCCGAAGACGATAAAAAATCATTTGCATTGAAAAATCCAGTTTTAATTTCTAAAAATTGCACTGAAGTAACAATTGAATTTATTTATGATTAGGACTAAACTACATATCATATTTCTATTTGTTGGATTTGTAATTGGGAACTATGTTTATTGCCAAACTTTTACTTTTATATATATTGATAAAAGCAATACTACTAATTTAGATTCACTTAGAAAAGATGCCACGCAGCTTATCAATAATACGAGTGGAGATAAACTACTTTTTATAAGTAATGACAAAACACCACTTATTTCAACCAGTAATAATGATGCCATTGAAGCTTTAGGCCAATTGGGTTATATCAGACCCAATACACCAAATGCTTTTTTTGAAGTAGATACACTTAATAATCTTTTGACAAATTACTTAGATAATTATAAAACTTTCAACTTCCATTTTTTCATAGAACCTGCACAAGCAATCAATAAAAAGCAAATGATATTTTTAGTTGAGAGATTACTATTATGTAATAGTTTATTAAACAATAATAATGTAAACATAGTATTACATGTTGAACAAATCGAAATTCTCAAAAAAAATTATTTTAATTATTTTAGTAACTTAATTGACTATAATAAACAATATGAACTTTATTTATATTAGACTTATGAGAAAAACACACCTAATTTTAACTTGTTTATATTTTTTAAGTTTCTTAACAACCTATGCCCAAAAAAGAAGTAAAGACGGCTATTTATATACACCTGATTTATTAAATACTAATTGTAAGGCAAGTGAATTGGATGAAATTTATTCTGGAAAAAACACAGATTATTTAAAATCAACCAATCAACAGGAATGGGTTGTATATAGTGATAGAAACAATAACAAATTATACAACGATGCTACTGAAAGCAGCCGCTCTAAAACTGATGATTTGGATTTCATGGAACCATTAGCTGTGAAAGAAGTGAAAGGCAGTTGGCTTTTGGTTTATTCGCTTGTTTATAAAAAAGGTTATAACATTGAAAAGCATAAAGAAAGAGGATGGGTAAATGTTGCAAACTTAATATTATCAAGCTATTCAGTATTAAACGAAAAAGGCACACCCAAAAAGGGTATGGCTTTAATCTCATTAGATAATACAAAACAGGCATTTGCAAAAGATGGATTTGAACGATATAAATTTTTCAACTCACCTGATTTAAGAACTTTAAAAGAAGAGTCTAGAAAATTTGAAATCTATTATATTTTTAAAGAAAATAAAGGTACTAGGTTGCTTTCTCGAACAGATAAATTAAATCAAGGAACGCAAGAAGAACTTCAAAATAAAGTTGGTGGTTGGATGTCAAATTTCAATATTACATCATGGGACCATAGAGTTTGTCTTGAAGTGGCGAGCAATGATAATGCAAATAGAGAATATTCAAATATGAATATTCCAGTTTATCCTTCTGAAAATAAATTGAGCAATTTTGTTGCTTCTGGATTAGATGATACAGAAGGCTCTATAATGAAATTTAAAGTATCAAAACAAAGACCGAACCCTTATATAATGCGAATGCCAATACTTGAAAATAAAGATGAAAAATCGAAACAAGTTGCAACTGTTGGTACTCTAAAAGATAATACTTCAACATTAATAGAAACAGCAAAACTTCGTCAGAAAATACAAATAGCAAATAATAAATTACAAAATATAAATATTCTATTCGTTATTGATGGTACTCAGAGTATGTCGCCATATTATAAAACAATAGCTAAAAGTGTAAGTGAAATAATTGAAAATAATAAGTTAAGTCGTGCAAATAATAAGTTAAGATTTGGTGCTGTAATATATAGAGACTATGCAGATGGCGAGCAATCTTGCGAAGTTGAACCATTAACAAGCGACCATAAATTAATAATAAATAAGCTATTAACTACACATTGTATGAGTAGTGATTTAGATCTCCCCGAGGCTCAATACAATGGGTTAACTGAAGGGATTAAAAGGGCAGGATTTAACAAAGACCAAAGCAATATTATAGTATTAATTGGTGATGCAGGTAACCATCAACCTGATCCACGAGGCAAAAGCAAAGAACAGGTAATAAAATTGATGAAAAGCTATGAAGCAAGTTTGATTACTTTTCAAGTGTTTTATGGTGGAGACCAAACCTTTTCGGATTTTAACCAGGATGCAAAATATTATTTAAGAGAAGCAGGTAAATTGTTTTCTGAAAACAATAATGTAGATGTTAGATTGAATCCTGTAAGTAATATTAAAAACACCTATAAATTAATATATACTGATAGAACAACGAACAAACCAATTGATTTGTACATGTTTGGTAGGTTTACTTATGCTTCAAATACAGAACCAATGTCAACCAAAATTTTGGAACAAAATATAATTGGTTCTGTATTTGAATATTTGGAATGGGTAACAAAAATAATAAATGAAGCAGAATCAATAAGTAGCGGTGCAACTGGAACAAAATATGATGAAACGGTTAAAAAATATATCTGTGAAAAATTTGAACTCTCAGACGCTGAATGTAGGTTATTATTTGAAAAGGTTGAAGAGTTTTCGTTTGTTGGTTATACAAATACTCGTTTTTATGAGAAACAAGCTGACTGTTTCGTTCCTGTTGTATTCTTATCTGCAACCGAATTGGATAGGATAGAAAAGACCCTTAATGTGTTAAAAAGCGGGGATTTATCAACTACAGAAAAGAAAAAAGCTTTTCAAAATTCCCTACTTGAACAAACTAACAGAATGTTAGGCAATGAAAGTAGTGATAATGTCCTTAATAAAAACCTTAATGATATATGGGATATTATCTTAGCTATTCCATTTGATAAGAATAAACGCTATGGTAAACTTGCCACAACTAAGTTAAGAGATATGGATAAGTTAGATAATAAAACATTCAATGAATTTATGATAAACTTTGAAGCGTCTATTAACAAATTTAGTGCTAATCGTTTTAGAGATTATAGTTTTGAATTAGCTGATCAAACCTTTTATTGGATACCATTAAATAGCATTCCTGGTAATGAGTAATATTTATCAAATAAGAAACCTACATTGTAAATACAAACAAGGTAAGAACCCCGTACTTGTTATTGATGAACTTAATATAAAAGAAGGGAAAATAGTTTTTTTTATAGGTGCTTCTGGAGTAGGCAAGAGTACTATATTAGAAACATTGGGTTTGATGAATAATACTATTTCAAAACAAGAAAAAACAGAATTTAATTTTAAACAAGAAAATGAAACAATAGACCTTCTTTCAATATGGAATAAAGGGGAAAATAGTTTGTCTGCATTTAGGAGAAAACATCTTAGTTTTATTTTTCAGAATACGAATTTGTTTGGAAATCTAACGATGTATCAAAATGCCAATATTACGCAGGTTTTACAAGGCAAAACAGAAATAGAGGCAATTAGGAATAGTACTAAATTTTTCAAAAATATTTTAAGTGATATTGTTGGTAACACTGCTGGCGATAGGAAAATCACTGAAATGAGCGGTGGACAAAGACAACGCCTAGCATTTACAAGAGCAATAAGCACCAATTATAGTGTGCTATTTGCGGATGAACCTACGGGAAATTTAGACTATGCCAATGCTCATAATTTGATGAAAATATTGGCAGAAAACATTAGAATAAACAATAAAACCAGTGTGATTGTTTCGCATGATATTGCTTTAGCCCTAGAATTTGCTGATGAAATAGTGCTTATAGATAAAAGAAAGTCATCAGACAACACATATCAATTTGGCTTAATTAGCAACGAATCAACCTTTGTTAAAAATGGCCTAAAATGGCTTAATATGGGTGTAGAAGTAGATTCTATAAATTTAATAAACGTACTTAAAAACAAAATTATTAAACAAGCGGAGTAATATGCATTTAATATCCTTTATAAAAATCTTTGCTATACCTGAGTTAAAATCAATACTTAAAAGAATTTGGCTTTTACTTTTTTTGTTAATTGTAGTTATTGCCGCATTATGGTCAATAGGTTTTAGTAACGGCACTTTAAGCTTTTTAAAAGCTAAGATGGATAATCCATTTATAAAGTTTGTTAGTGTTGTGTTACCGCATAATTTTGATGATAAGAATGATTATAAAGGTGATTTGGATAATTCAAAAAATAAACAACAATTTGGATATTCTAATTATAATCTTATTCCAACTTATTATCCTAATTTTAAAGGAATTAATGAGAAAGAACCTGCTGGATATATGAGAATGATTAATACTGATGATGAAATATACAAATTCATTATGAGTGATTCAAATATGCTTTTGACACCCAATGCTGTGTCCCTAAACAATACAACTTGGTCTTGTATTGTTACTGAATCGTATCTCAAAAAATTAGGTTATGAAGATTTTACTCAAATACCATTCATTAACTATATTCTACCTGGAAATAATGACACATCAAATATTTATGTTCCTATTGCTATAGCTGCCATTGTAAAACAGTTACCAGATAATCATGATTTGTTTGTTGGTGAAAATTTGTTTTTTTCAATAAGAGGAGATTTTGAAGGAGACAATCCACTTGATATAACAAATATTGGTCATAAAAATTATGTCACAGCTTTTATTCAAACCGATGAAGATGAAGAAACAATAAAAAGTAAACTAAAAGAATTAGGTATATTGGACTATTATGTTATTTCGAATGTTAAACCAAGCTATGTTAATGGAATAGTTATTAAATCAACTATAATGAATTCTAATACTGCTGATGATTTTAATTTATTGAAATTAAAGCTTAATAAATATAAAGTATTAAGATATTACGACTTTTCTGCTGCTACGGGTAGTAGTTCAATAAAACCAGACATTGACCCTGATAAATTAATTATTAATTTTTCATCGCTAGATAGTGTAAGGAGCTTTCAAGCTTATTTATTAGAAAAACATAAGTTAAAAATTGACTTAAACACAGTAGAAGCCAAAGAGAATTTTAATTTTTTCGACAAAATAAGCTCAATACTTTCTTTGATACTTTCAAGCTTTAGTATTTTGTTAATAATATATGTGATTACATCAATGATGTTTGAGCATATTGAAAAAAACAAGAAAAATCTTGGCACACTAAAAGCCTTTGGATTATCTAACTCTTCTATTACGATTTTATACTCTATGATTGCATTAGTTGTGATATTTATTATTTTTATAATAGGTTATTTAATCACACAGTTACTTGGCGGTATGATTTCCAACTATGTTTTACATATGTATCAATTGAACATTGCTAATGATTCAAGTATTTTTATTTTGAACTTTGATATCAAACTTGTTTGTTGGTTTATTTTGTTTCCATTGGTATCTACTGCTTTGTTCTTAACATTAAAATTAAGAAATAAAACACCTGGTGATTTAATTTACGAAAGAGAATAATATGAAAAACATAACAAGTGCATTTTTTGGTTATTTTAAACAACAACCTGATTGGTTAATTTCAAGTTATTTAGTTTTTGCTTCACTGTTTTGTGTATATCTGGGAACAATTATTTTGCTGAGATTCGTAAAGAAATCAGCTAGCCCATTTGTTAGATTACAAAGCGCCCTATTTATTGCATGTAGTATTAGTTTATTGTTGTTGGTTTCTTACACAGTTTACTTTACATACTTCAATAGTTATATCTACAAACAGCACTTACAAGCAGTCATAATTCTTTTAGTTATTGGCCATATAGTAATATTAGTTAATACCATTAACAAAATAAATAAAGCCATAAAATCGGATAATATTAAAGTAATAGGAGTAATAAGTGGTCCAATTATTCAAAGGGAAAAATTAATAGCTGCTACTATTAATAGTAGAAAATTGAAAATGTTTGTTTTTATGGTGCTTTTACCCTTTATTATTCTGTTATTTAAACCTAAAGAAAACTATTTGTATTCAATCGTTTTCGACAATAGTGCTTCAATGGAAAATCAATTGATATATGCTAAAGATGCACTAAAAGAAGTAGTAAATAATTTAAACAATAACTCATCATTTGTGGTGTCGAGTGTTCCAATTTGTAATACCGAACAATCATGTTTAGCATTAGCAGGAAAAGCAAAAAGAAACCTAAAAGACATAATAAGTGTGAATGATACAGGAACTTTGTTAGCTAGCACAAATGTCTTTGCTAAAAAAGAAGATTTTTTTAGTTTTATTAATTCGGGAGGTATTGAAATAACAGGTGCAGGTTCGCCCATTTATGAGTGTATTTGGCAAAACTTTATTGAATCTGTGAAACTTTACGAAAACCGATCATATACTAAGAAAAAATTAATTATTTTAACTGATGGGAATGATAATTTATATGCAAAGGATGCTGGATGTATTGCACCTGTAAACTGCATTACTGATTACAGCTACAAAACGGTTGCTTTGTCTGACTTTTATAATGATTTAACTTTTATCAGCTATGGGGAAGGAGATAATTTGAATATGTTTAAATCCTGTAGTGTCATAAATGTATTAAATGGCTATGATTATACCTCTTTTAAAAATTCATTTTATGAGCAATTAGAAGATATATTTTTTGATAAACAATTCTTATGGATAATTACAATTTTGTTATTGTTAGGTATTTCTGTTATTTTTACTCTTAAATAAATTCGATTATGGACTTTTTTGTTAATTTAATTATTGGTGAATTAAAGGCGTTTTATATAAAAATGCTAGTAATGCCAAGCTTAGCACTGGTGCTATTATACATTGTTTATATTGTATGGTTGAAAGTTGAGAAAGCTAAAATTCATTTCGTTGTTCACTCTAAAATGGTACTATTGAAAAGTATTAGTTTGACAATAGTATTATACAATTTGTATTGGATATTTTTAATTAAAGCTAATGGAATCTTGCTATTTTCATGGAGTGGATTTAGCCCAAGCAGAAATAATATTTATGTGATGCTTATGCCAACAATGTTGGGTTATTTCACATTGATATACGCCTATTTTAAAACTCAAAATCAAATAAAAAAACTTTTATAATTACTTATGGCATCTACATTAATAATAGGGATTGGTACTACGGGTTTATCAATTATTGAAGAAGCACAACAATTGCATTATGAGTTTACGGGTAAAAATAAACCTGGAGATAATGTGGAATATATTTACATTGAAACAGATGAAAGCAAATTGCCAAGAAAGACAGCATTAGGTAAATGTGATATTGAACAAATTGATTTAAACTTAAAAAATGCAGAAGTATTTGTAAATCAGTTAAGGGCGGATAAAAATTTAGAATCGGACTGGGTACCTAATGCACTTAGTATATTAAAAGGAAAAGCAGGTGCTGGAGGCTCTCCAAGTTTTGGAAGATTAGCTGTTTGGGGTCATGCTAATTATTTGAAATTAAGAAAAGTAATTCAAAAGAAATATCAAGATATTAGTGGTGGTGATAATACCCAAATTTTAATAGTAGGTAGTTTAACAGGTGGAACTGGTTCAGGTATTTGTGTTGACGTTGCTTACCTTGTCAGAGAGGTTACAAAAAACAGTAATGTGAACGGTTTATTTTTAATTCCAGATTATAACACGTTTGCGTCAAACAAAACATTATTCGAAAATACATTTTCGGCTTTGACTTCGATTGATTATTATGATAAAGGCTCATATAAAACTAATTGGCCAGATGGAACAAAAATAGAAAATCAAAGTCCACCATTTGAATTTGTTCAGTTCTTATCTTCAGAATTTAATGATGGAACTGCCACTCTTAGTAATTTAACAGAACTAATACGAGTTGCAGCTGTTACAACTGCATTGCAATTTTTTGATACAGATAAAGTTGGCAATTATTTTTACGACTTAATCAAAAGAAGAAGAATTGATTCAAGCGTAAATGGAAGAATTAAGCATAATTTAACGGCTGGTTTTTTTATGGTTCAATATCCTAAGGCTCAACTTGAAGAATTGTTAGCATTGAACTTGATTACTGAGAATATTAAAAAATTCATAAATCCGAATGAATATGTTGATAGACTTGAAAAGAAAAATGCTATTTCTACTTTAAAATCCTCTTTGAAACTTGAAATTGATAAAAAATTAGAAGACTTTATATCATCTGCATTTACTGTCATTGATGCTGCAACTATTTTTGGAAATACTTATTTTCAAAGCTTAGAATTAGATACTCAAAAAATCATTTCTAAAACACATGGCAAAAATAGTGATGAAAGATTTTTATTTGACCAATTCGGAACCAAGCAAGGCGGAAATTACTTTGAATTTTTGAAAAGTAATTCCATAAAAATAAAAGATTCGCTGATAGAAAGTATAAATAAGTATATAGAAGAATCTACAAATACATATAAAAACTTACATGTTTCGGCTCATGTTATTGAAACTTTAGGTAAATCAATACAATCTATTCAAACATTTTATAAGAATCAGTATAAGATAAATGGAAATGATACAGAGTGGGACTCTTTCTTGCAGAAGAACATTGAAGTATTGCTTAAAACAACACATAACACCCAGTTCTTTGGAATAAAAAAGGAAGCTACTAGTTATGTTTTAGAACAAATAAGTAACCTACTTAAAATTCATACATTAATTCCAGTATTAAAACAATTGGAAGAAGATTTAATAACTCAAAAAAATTCTGTTAAATCAATTGAGGGTAAAGAACTACCATCAACAACAAGAATAAGTGAGGTAATAAAACAATTAAATAATGTGGTGGATGGTGATGATAAATTTGATGGTTATACAATTAAGAAAAGGAAGAATGAAATTGAAAATATTTTAGATAGTTATACAACTTGTTTTAAAATGTTGTATGCATTTGAAACAAGAGAGAAGGATTTAGACATTGCTTATTCCAACTATATGAATAATTCTCAAAACAGGTTGTCAATCGAGAAAATTTTCAAAACAAATAATGTTTGGGGTTATTTGAATGGCAAAGATGTAGATATTTATACAGATGCTGTAAGAAATACAATAAATTTTGTAACAGATAAAAAGTTTGTTGCTGATAATAATATTGTAGATATTATAAATAATTTAAAGCCTAACATTATCGAAAATAAAGCCCTTTTAGACCGATTTAAAGAACAGCCGTCCAAAATAAAAGAGAAATTACCAGCAATGGTTAGGCTAAGAAATGATAAGTATTCTTTTGGCGAAGACCCATCTGCCAAGTTATTTATTTTGAGTAGTGACCATGCCGATTTAAATAATAAACTGCTAAATAATTATAAGGTTGACCCACAGAATCCACATGAAAATACGGTTGATTTACCTTCTTTAAAAAATGCCATTATTTTCTATCAAGAATATGGTTACATGGGAGAAGGAGCTGAAAAACATTTTTATCCATTGGAGCAGATTGCTTATATGGATAATGTAAAAAACTATATTAGACCACTGGCTAATGAAGAACTAAAATTGATGAAATTTCCTTATTTAAACTTAGAAACTGTTAAAAAATATTTATCATGATAATACACGAAGGACCATTAAAGAAAGCTTCATTTAAAGAACAAATAACAGTTCAATTAAATAAGTACAAAGGTTTTTTCCTTATTCTAAGTTTAGGCTTACCAATCTTGTTTTTTTTGCCATTCAAATTCAACTTAATACCATCTAGTATTTCAAGTGGAAGTGCAATAGAAGCTACAGCTTTAGTAAGCTTAGGTGATGGTAGAACTGGCTCTGCATTTTTAGTTAGCCCCACCAAATTAATAACAGCAAGGCATGTTATTGAAACTTTAAATGAAAATGATTTAGTTTCTATCGAATTTGTAAAATCAAACGGCAAAACTAAAACGGAAGCAAAAGTATTGTTTAAACCAAAATTAGAAAGCAATGATTATGCGATTTTAGAATTAGTTAGGCCAATTACTGATATTTCACCAATATCAACTGGTGATGCAACAAATATTCAAATAAATGATGAAGTTACCATTATTGGGTATCCTGGTGGTTTATTCTCAAGCGCAAAAGCACAAATTACAAATAATGAACTTTCTGAAAATCCTTTATTATTTCAAATGAATGGTGGTGCCTGGAGCGGTAATAGCGGTGGTCCAGTTATTGAAAAAAAAACCAATGAAGCTGTTGGTATTTTAATTTTAGGAGCAGAAGGTAAATTTAAAGGAATAGTATTTGCAATAAAAATAAACGCACTGCTTGATGATATTGAATTTAAACAAAAACGTATTGATTTGAATAGATAAGTAATTTTTTTGAAATATGAAAAAATCAATATTAATACTCGTTTTACTTTCCATTTCATTCCAAACTTTCGCATTATATGGCAGGGTAGTTGGTGTACATGATGGCGATTCTTTCACTTTGTTAGATGATAACAATGTAGAGCATAAAATAAGATTGCATGGTATTGATTGTCCAGAATTAAAGCAAGCCTTTGGAAAAGCAGCGAAATATTTTGTAAGTAACCTAATATTCAATCAATTTGTAACCGTTGAAACAAGTAAAAAGGATAGATATGGTAGAGAAATTGGTATGGTGAAAATGGCTGATGGTAAGATATTGAATGAAGAGATTTTGAAAAGTGGTTATGCATGGCATTATTTGGAATATGATACCAAACCAAGTTGGACAAAAATGGAGCAAAATGCAAAAAATGCTAAAGTTGGTTTGTGGGCAGATAGTAATCCAATTGCGCCTTGGTTCTGGCGAAAAATGAAAAAACACAAATAATGACAGTTTTCAATTCAGATATTGAAATAAATAAATGGTTTCAAAGTTTGGATGTTTCTTGGAAAAGGATATTTAAACAAACTATTGATATTAACCACACTCCAACCACAAATGAAATAAAAGAAATTTTAAAACTTGAATCTATAGATTGTAGTAATACTAGAATTATTAGTTTAGAGCCATTACAATATTTAACAAAATTAAGTAAATTAAACTGTAGCAATACGCATATCATTACTTTAGAAAAAATTAAAAATCTAGTTAACATTGACGAACTTGATTGCAGTAATACATCAATTACAAGCTTAGAATCTATTTCAAATTTTAAGTCACTTTGGTTGCTTAGGTGTAATTCAACCAAAATTTCAAGTTTAATAGGTATTGAAAACTTAGTTGAGTTAGAATATTTGTATTGTTCAAATACAAACATTTATGACATTGAACCTCTAAGAAAGCTAAATAAACTTAAGGTAATTGATTGTAGTTTTACGAAACTTGAAAGTATTGAACCGATTGAATCATTTACTAATTATAAATCTATAATTCAATACTTAGAGACTCCTTTATCTGAAAAAATATCTTATTTTATAGAGGATAATGAAAAAGATGAATTGTACGAAGAAGCCAAAAATTTAATAATTGAATACCAACAAGGCTCAACTTCTTTGCTTCAAAGGAAACTCAATTTAGGTTACAATAGAGCTGGTAGGCTTATTGACCAATTAGAGCGCGGAGGTGTTGTTGGTCCATTTACTGGAAGTAAAGCAAGAGAAGTACTAATTAAGAAAAAAGAAGTTTTTGAAAATATTAGCACAACCAAATTAAAGGTAATGGTGCAAAAAATAGTTGGTGTTTTTTAATAAAATAACTAATAATATTAAAGCGTAAATCAGAAAAATAAACTGGCTCTGCTGGAGAGCAACCAAATAG
>Ga0247843_1004901_pt1 | contig 19361 bp, 20 predicted proteins | sample LaCruzMarch2017__FD_192420 | JGI IMG/M metagenome (GOLD analysis project Ga0247843, IMG submission 192420) | Freshwater microbial communities from meromictic Lake La Cruz, Castile-La Mancha, Spain - LaCruzMarch2017_8m | ecosystem: Environmental > Aquatic > Freshwater > Lake | place: Spain...
GTGCAATGTTAATTAGTGCGGTTCTAGGCGGAACGATATGCGGAATAATTGGTATTAATATATAAATATATTAATATTAGATCAAATATTTTATAAAAAAAAATTGATAAAAAATATATCAGGTATTTTTATCATATTTTGTAAATATGATTAGAAATGTTAGAAATATATTGAAAGTAAATACAAGATTTTGTAAACGGTTTTCAATAAATCGTGAACATGAAAAAATGTTATTAGCAAGATTAATTGAAAATAATGATTATGATAATATTAAAAAATGGTTTGAAAAAGGAAACAAATTAGAATATAATTCAAATGCAATAACATATGCAGCAGGTTTTAATTTTGAAAAAATAACAATGTTTTTAGTAGATAAAGGATTAAATATTGATACAAGAGATAATATTGGTAAAACACCTATTGAATATGCTGCATTTTACAGTAATCATAGTTTTATTAATTCATTGTTATCTTATGGAGCAAATACGACTGGTGATTCATGGTTATCTCATAAAGCACCATTACATTATATGTTAGAGAATACATGGAAAGTTTTGGGGGATATTAATGAATTAGAAAAACATATTGAAACATCTAAAATACTTAAAAAATCGTTTGATAATCATTCACAATCATCATTTAATGAACATTCAAAAACAACGGGTAGTCATTTAATAATGCTTGATAGAATTGAAAATGGATTATGTGAAAAATCTCTTTTAGAAGAGATGACACGATTTAATAAAACATTTTAACAAGTATTATTCGATATCATATAAATTATTTATAAATTCAATAATTTTTTCATATGCAAATTCATTAAAAGTATTTATAATTCGTATTGATGGTTCTAAATAAGTTGTTCCATATTCTACCTTTCCAATTAATACATCTTTAGGAATTTGTGCAATAAAATCTAATAACTTTTTTTCTGATTTAGTTTTAAAAACTTCTTTAAATTTATTAGATAAAGTATTACCACATTTGAGATATGCTTCTGTTAAAATCGAAGGATAATTATCATTACTTTTCATAAATTCATCTGAATATGCACTAAATTTTAATAGAACGTCGATATTTTCTTTATTTATATCTGTTATTTTCAATGTATCTTCTTCTTTTATTTTTTTGAAAATTTCGATAAAATCATTATAAGTTAGGTTTTTATTATCCATAATATTATCTTATTTTAAATTTTAAATTTTAAAAATAAGATAATATAATTTCAATTTTTATTTTTTTATTATACATTTATCACAAAATACCAATTACCAAGTTCCCAATATAATTCTGATACATCAAATTTTTTAATAAATTCAGTGATATGTTGTTTATCGTAAATAAAATAATATCTGAAAGTATTTTCCCACTTAACTAAATTATCACCATATTTAAAATCTCTTGTAATTAAATTATGTTTATCTTGTTCAACTGACCAAACCGTAATAAGTATTTTGCCACCTTTTTTACAAACTCTTGACATTTCATTGATTGCTTTTATTCTATCATCTTCTTTTTGAAGATGATGTAAAACGGCAATGCATATAACATTATCAAAATAATTATCTGGATAAGGTATATTACAGATATTTGATAAAGATACATCTAATTTTTTATTTTTACAGACATTAACCAATTTTTCAGAAAAATCAATTCCTTTTACATTAATTTCATTTTTTTTAATAAAAATCATATTTTTACCATTACCACATCCTGCATCTAAAATCATACTATTTTTTGGTATATTAGAAATAAATTCTCTCACACATTTCCATATTCTAACACGAGAATCATCAAATTTTTTCCAATTAGTATCATAAAATTCACAAACATTGTTGTCCATAGTTTAGATTATAAGTTTAAAAAATGTTAAAAAAAAAAAATCAATTTTTTAATTTAATAACAATTATCAAGAATATTTTTCCAAAATAATTTATCAGTTAAATCTCTATGAATTGTTGTATTAATCTTAAAAATCGAATCTTCAAATCTTTTTCCAAATATTTCTGGATTTTCTTTAATAAGATTTTTAAAAAGCACATATATATTCGTTTGCCCTTCTATCCAAATTAATTCAGTTAAACTTTCTGACATACGCAAATATCTACCTGCACCAATATAAAATTTATTTTCATACATATTACATTTATCTTTTAAATATTTTGATTTTAAATTTATAGATGAATTACCAATATAATTACTTTTATCAATTAATATATTCCGTTCTTTAACTTTATCAAAATCAATTTCCAAATAAAGTTGCCGCCTAGCAGACGTCATCATTAAATCATTCATACTTTGATTTTTTAAAATTACCATATTATTTATTTTAGGATAACATTTTTCACATACTTGCCAACCGTATAAAGAGTTTGATTCATAATAATACAAAAATGTTTCTTCTTTTTTATGATCTTTGCAAAAATCACAAAAATTCATAGTAATCATTACAAGTCGTTTACAATCAATTAAAGGTTCTTTTTTAGACATATTCATTCATACCTTCAATTTATACTAGGGATTTTATTAATCAATTTTTTTTATTTAATCATTTATTATAAATTTACCTCCAAACTCACCCACCCCCCAACCCCCAAATATCTTTTAATTTTGGAGATGATATTTGACAAATATCTTTTAATTTTGGGGATGATTTTTGACAAATATCTTTTAATTTTGGAGATGATATTTGACAAATATCTTTTAATTTTAGGGATGATTTTTGACCTAACTTTTTTCTAAAAAGTTATTTTTGACCTAACTTTTTTCTAAAAAGTTATTTTTGACCTAACTTTTTTCTAAAAAGTTACCACCAGCATTATTAGTTTCTCTATTAACAGAAATAAAATATGGGATATTATTTTCATCAATAATATTATCAATTTTAGTTGTGTTTGATTTTAGAATTACTCTGATCCAAAATTGTGCATATTTAATTGCATATTCGTGTGAATAATTATACTTTTTACAAAGATTAACTAATTTATTAAATACGTCTAGAAAATAAATATCTTTATTATCAATAATTAAATTAAAAATTCCTGATGATATACGTTTACGTCGTGAAACATAATCCAATTTATTCCAACATTCATGACATGAATTTATATCTGATGGTGGTATTAAACAGGTTGTTACGTTAATAATTAATTTTTTAATGTTTAGTGAAGACATAATATATATAATGTAAATAATTATTTGATTAAATATATATCAATTTTTTTTTTTTATAAAAAAAAATTGATGGAAAATATATCATATTTTTTTAAATAATATGAATTTATTATGGAAAAGATTACACATAAAAAACGTAAATCCAATATTATGGTTAAATCCCATAATATTGTTAAAATGATTGAGGATATTCAGAATATGGAGGATATTGATAATATTAAAAAACGAATGCATATTGCATTAACTGATAGAAAAAGTCAAAAAAATAATAAAGATGCATTTAAAGTTAATTTAATAACAAATTTTAAATATGACAGAGAAGATATGTCTAACAATAAGATTTTTGTAGTTAAACAACCATCTAAAAGTAAAACACAGGATGGAATTAAAGTTGATTATGATATTACATTTGAAATTTTTTATGGGCATTTGAAAATTAAATGTAATTGCAAAAGTAAATTTAATGGTTTTGAAAAATCATGTTCATCTAATTGTAAACATGTTTCATTCATATTGTTTAAAATAATGCATAATTATTTTAAAACAATTATTCCATATAATTCTACATCATTTAATGCAATTATTAAATATTTCAAAAATAAACAATTAATAAATATTGATTTAAGCGATAATAACTTTCGTGCTCGTTTTATTCAAGCATATAAAAAAATGTCGGAAAACATCGATTTTTCAAAAAGCAACCCAGATGTACCCACTGAACCAGATGAGTCCGCAGAACCAGATGGGTCCGCAGAACAAGAACCAGTTGAACAATTTTCACCTGACCAAGATGATAAATCAAAAATTTTTCATTTTCCTATGGAAAATGAAAATAATATTACTTTTCATTATTCTGAACATAATACATATGCCGTATGCAATTGTTGTCCAACTGGTCTACTAATGACAAATTGTATTCATATTGAAGCTATGATAATTAATCTACTCCGTTCATACATTTTTAGTTTTAGATACACTAAAATCAAACCTAAAAATATGACTGATAAAAATATTAAAAAACTAGAAAAACAACAAGAAGAAGAAGCAAAATTTATTGAAATATTTGAAAATTTGAAAATTTGAAAATCAACTTTTTAGAAAAAAGTTGTGCAAAAAATCCTAAATAAAATTAAAAGATATTGTGCATAACGCTTTTATAAAAATTTAAAAGATATTTTGCACAACGTTTTTACATAAAATATTAAAAGATATTGTGTATAACGCTTTTATAAAATATTAAAAGATATTGTGTATAACGTTTTTATAAAATATTGTAAACCAACATTTTTTTATAATATTAAAAAATATTATAAAAAAATTTAGATAAAATTAAAACATATTAAATAACAAAAAAATAAGATAATTTACTATAGGATTTTTTATAGAATTTTTATGTAAAAACGTTGTGCAAAATATCTTTTAAATTTTTATAAAAACGTTATGCACAATATCTTTTAAATTTTTATAAAAGCGTTATGCAAAATATCTTTTAATATTTTATAAAAGCGTTATACACAATATCTTTTAATATTTTATAAAAGCGTTATGCACAATATCTTTTAATTTTTATGTGTTGTTTTTGCACAACTTTTTTCTAAAAAGTTGTTTTTGTCACAACTTTTTTCTAAAAAGTTGTATATTGATAATACATTTTTTTTGATATTAAATGGGATGAAGTTCCAATCCATTAATTTCCGATTTCTAATTAAAATATCTATATTATCATTAATATACATTAATTTTAATAAAAAATTAATATTAAAGCATTTATTACTTACACGAAATCCTTTAATATTATCGCTTTTATCTCCTCTTAAAATTTTGAGTAATAATAAATTTTTTATATAAGTATTATTACGAAGAACATTTAATTTTCTATTTTTATTTAATAAAATTTCTTTTAGTGAAATTTCATACATTTTTACGTTATCTGATACAATTTGATAAAAATCGGAATCATTACTAATAATAGAAACGTCTTTACCTTTATTTTCTATAATTTTTGTAAAAAGATATATAATGTCGTCTGCTTCTGCATGATCAACTTTAACAATATGTATACCTAATAATTTTGATATTTCTGGTAGATAATTAGTATATATTTCTATAAATACATTTCCTAAATCTAATTGAATATTCTTATGTTTAACATAAGATTTTCTATCACATTTATATTCAGAATATATATCATTTCTCCATATAGTTTCGCGTAAACAATCTCTAATAAAATATATTTTGTTATATGAAACATTAAATTTTTTTTTTATTTTTTTTAAATTTTTTTTAATATTATTTTTAAAAATTCTCATAAATTCATTATTTTTACTCCAATCATAATTATCGGTTAAAGTATTAATTTTTTCAGAATTATTTGTTTTATGATATATATAATTCGAATTAAAATATGTATTATATATAAAGTATGAACCGTCTATTAAAATTTCATTATCTTTCATATTATAAGTAATGATAAAATAATAATAGACTTTTTTTAAATCAATTTTTTTTATTTATCTATTAAATTTTTACAAGAACGTGGTCTACCATTAGTTCTTGCTAAAACTGGAAAGTTATATTCATCCATATATATACGATCCATACATGTTGTGCATACATTTCCTTCTTTGCTACTTAATTCATATGGATATGAAGTGCAATCAAATTGTAAAGTGCACATAGGGCATTTCATATAAGGTGGTATTGGTCCATCTGTTCCAAAATTTTTAAAATTTAAATTTTTAGAATTATAATTAAAATTTACGGATGATTGATTATTACCTATACTATAATTAATAAGTGGTTTTTCATCAGAATATTCACCTTTATTAAATCCACCAATTGGGTCAATTGTGTAATTTGTATATCCTTCTTTATTTTCTTTTATTTTTTTATCCATATAATCACAATAAATGATAATTATAAAAACAATAATTATTAATATATAAATCATATCCATTTTATTATATTATATTATAATATTATTATTTTTTAGACAAAATATATGTATAAATATATAAACTTAATTTTAATTACAATATAAATAATTATTATTATCATTATTTTCACAATTTTTTTCTAAAACACACATACCATCCTTAAAATTATATGTTGGTTGAATAAATTTATTTGTGCTATAACTACCTTCTAAAATAAAACCATTTGGTAAAGTCCATTGATTTTCTTGATTACCATTTCCATCACTTTTAACGTTTCTATCCCAAATTCCATCATATAGTAATTTGGGAATAGGAAATGTATATTTGCCAACATCTAATGAAATTGGATGTATACAATTATAACCAGTATGAACAATTGGATTAGATTCATTTGCAGGTATACTTACAGTGCTAGGTGAATTAATTACATTTTGGTTGTTAATATCGGATGAATTATTAATATCGAATGAATCTTTAATATTAAAATTGGAGAATGTTTCTTTATTATTTTCATTGGATAATTTAGAGTCATCTATTAATTTATCAAGTATTGTAAAAAAAGTATATAATATAATTGAAATAATAATAATTAATATTATAAATAAATATAAAAACATAATATAAATTAATGGAGATTTTAAATATTTTAAATATTATATAATTTAATTAAAATTTGTGGAATTTGTTTTTTAAGTATATTAATTTGAATATTTGTTAAATATGATTTATAATTTTCATTTTCGCCTTTTCTAAAAAACAATCCATTTTGTATTTTCCCAATTTTAAAACTATTATGTTTACTTTCATATTCAGCACATTTTTCAATATTTGTCATATCATTAATATAATTAATATCTTCATCTGATAAATCAATATTCATTAAATTTTTTGCAATTATTTGTATAAATGTTTTTTTATTATTTTGAATTTTATTATAATCAAATAATATAGAATTCTGAATTATTTTTGAATAATTAATATGATTACATATTTCATTACATACTTTATTAATGTGTTTAATACAATAATTATATATGTGTATATTCATATTTTTATTAACAATCATTAATTCATCTTTATTTATTCTATAATAAATTTCATAAAAATATTCAGATATTAATTTATCTAATGGATTCCGTATTATAAATATTTTTTTATGTGGTAATTTAGCAATATTAACATAATTTACATAACATGGATGCGTCGAAAAATACAATTTATTACTTTGATTTATATTTGTTATTAATGGCACAATATTATATAATTGATTTTTATCATATATATTACATTGTTTATTTATAATTAATGCAATAATTTGCGAAATAAAATGAGTTCCACATTTTTGTAAAGAATATATTAAAACCGCCATAATATATTAAAATAATAAAGAAAGAATTAAAAATAAACTTTTGTTTTTATTATAAAATAAATAAAATTGAAATAATATAAATAAAGATTAATTATATTATTTATTATATTATAATATGGGAGTTGCAGGACTATTTCGACAAATTATTAAACTAAATAAAAAATCACATTCTCATCAATTAAATAAAATAATAAATTATTTTATGATTGATTTTAATGGTATTGTATATAAAGCTCAACCAATATTAGATGCAATTTGGAAAGATAAAAATAAAGTATTAAATGAAAATAATTTAAAAAATTATGAAGAAGAATTAATAAATACTGTTATAGAATATACTAAAAAATTAATTAATGTAGTTGTTAATCCATCTACATTAGTTTATATTGCAGTTGATGGACCTGCACCACGTGCTAAAATGGTGCAACAAAGGTCTCGTAGGTATAAAGGTATGAAAGATAAAGATTATAAAGATAATATTAAAAAAACACATAATATAACCATAAATAAAAATTCATGGAATGCTTCATCAAATATGGCACCCGGAACGGAATTTATGTATAATTTGACAAATAAAATGAAAGAAGTAATTGAAAAAAATGGATTTGCTAATAAAGAAAATACAAGAGATATTATATTCAGTAGTGGACAAATTCCGGGGGAAGGAGAACATAAATTTATGCCATATATTCGTAGAATGCATGGTAATAAATTATTAAATGATAAAACTATATGTATTTATAGCGGAGATGGTGATTTAATACCTTTATCAATTGTTTCTAATAAAAATAATATATATTTATTAAAAGAGGTAGATAGTGGACTTATAAAAGAATTACCGCAATATGAAAATAAAGAATGGATTTTTACAGATATTGATGTTATTAAAGATGGTTTAGAAAAATTAGTATCTAAACATTTAAATGTTAATGATAATATTAAATCTGATAGATTTACATTAGATTATACATTTTTATTATCAATGGGTGGAACTGATTTTGTTCATGGTTTACCATATACATTTGTTAAATTTGGTATGATAGAAAAAATTTTATTACCTGCTTATTGGGAAACATATGATTTATTTGGTGAATATTGGTTAAAAATAGTTAAAAAGGGTAATAAAAAGAGAATTGAAATTAATATGGATTTTATGAAATCATTATTTGAAAATATAGGTGAATTAGAAGATGATGAAATGAAAAAATATCAAAAAGATAGAATTACAAAAGTAATGGCGGGAAATGTATCAGCAAGAACTTATGAAATGGAATCAAAAATGACACCTTATGAAAAAGATTTAAATATATTTGAACATACCGAAATACATTCCCCACGTCATCCATTATATAATTTATATATTGAAGATTTTATGAAAATTGATTATAAAAAACCTATTAAAGAATGGAAAGAAGAATATTATTCATTTTATTTTGGATTAAATCCAAAAAATGATGAATATAAACAATATATTCATAAAATATGTGAACAATATCTTAAAACATTATATTGGAATATACAATATTATTTTGAAGATTGCCCTTCATGGACATTTCATTATGGATTTAGAGTTTCACCAATGATATCAGACGTTCTTGCATTTTTAAATGAAACAAATTTTGATTTAAATAGTGTTGAATTTGATTTAGGAAAACCATATACACCATATCAACAATTGATGTTAATTTTACCACCACAAATGAAACATATATTGCCAGAATCAATCGCTAATTTAATGACCGACCCTAAAAAATTATTATTACCATATTATCCCATTGATTTTCGCGTAGATGTAACAACTGGATTAAAATGGATGTATAGTGAAGCAATATTACCAGAAATAGATGATGAATTTTTATTAGATATTGTTAAAAATGAAGAAATGAAATTAACTGGAATATTTAAAGACATGAATAAAGTTGAATTAAACCCAATGCGTAAAGTGGCCAAAAAAAAAAATAATTAATTCAAATTATTCAACAAATATTTGATTATATTTATAAAAGTTGTTTTTGTCACAACTTTTTTCTAAAAAGTTGGTTTTTGTCCCAACTTTTTTCTAAAAAGTTGTTTTTGTCCCAACTTTTTTCTAAAAAGTTGTTTGAGATTCATTTAAAAATATAAGATAATCTTTTGCTAATTCCATATGTGTTTGTTTAATATATTCATGGTGTTTTAACAAATAATCAATATCCATATCTAATTTAGTTTTATCTAATTCATCTAACCATAAACGTTCAATCATTAAAAGTTTATCTACAATATCTTCTGAAAAATTTTCATCCATAGTTTGTTTTAAATTTTCAACATATCTTTTAAAAAATACGTTTTTATCCTCATGATATCCTTTTAACGCATGACATTTGTATTCATAAGCATTATGCTCTTTTAAACAATCTCTAAGAGTATTTCTCTCCGGAATTCTTACGTTTGTCATATATTCATTAAAACAATGCAATGATGCACGTATTAATGGAGTTGGATTTTGTGGATAATGTTTAATAGGTAAGCAATCAATCGTTTTAATATGTAAACGATTTTTTAAAGCAATTTCGTGTAATTTTTTTATATAATATGTCATATTTTATAAATAATGTTAAAATATTTTAAGGTAAAAAAAAATCAATTTTTTTTATGATACAAACCTTAATCGATTAACAACTATTTAAAAGTATATAACTTTTTAGCAAAAAGTTAGGTCAAATAACTTTTTAGCAAAAAGTTAGGTCAAATAACTTTTTAGCAAAAAGTTAGGTCAAATAACTTTTTAGCAAAAAGTTAGGTCAAAAAATCTCACATAAAATTGCAAAAAGTTAGGTCAAAAAATCTCACATAAAATTGCAAAAAGTTATCAAAAATCTTCAAAATTATTTAAAAAAAATAATTATATATTTATATATTAAAATAAAAAAAAAATTGATTTATTTTAATCTAAAATATTAATATACTAATAATAAATATGGGAACACGTGGATTTTACGGTTTTAGGTATAAAAAAAAGTATTATATGGTTTATAATCCATATGATTCATATTTTGATTGTCTGGGAAAAAAATTATTGAAAGAAATTAAAAATATGATTGCTAATAATCAGTTTGAAAAGTGGTTATCATTATTTTTAAATTTAAAAGTTATTGACAATAAAAATGAAGAAGAAAATAATCTAATTCGTTATGATGCATCATTCGTTAATTTATTAAATTCCGGGTATATTCTTATTGAAGAAATTGATGAATCTTCGAAAAAAATTAATTTTAATAAATATGATGGAGAATATTTTTATATATTAGATTTTGATAAAAAAAAATTTATAGTTTACGCATTAGGATTTCGTATACAGAAATATAATTTATTTAATGATGAAATTAATAAAGTATATTTTGATGATTCAAATAATGAAGAAGATTCATCTGATGATGAATAATTATATTTTTTATAATAGTAGAAGGATAATTAAAAAAGTATTTATAAAATAAATAAATTTTTTTTAAAAATACGTGTGATAATAACAATTACTAACTTTCTCTTTTTCTTTATTTTTATCTTTATCTTTATTTCCCTCTTTGTAACAATCTTCTGCAATTGATAATATTAAATTAAGAGAATCATTAACAAGTTTTTTTTTTTGCAATAATACTACATTATCATCTTTATATTTAATTTCTAAAACATCAAGCGATACTAACCATAATTTTTCATATATTTTTGACAATTTAAGCAGGTCATTAAAATCTACATCCGTTTTATCGAAAGAATTTTCAAATATATTCATTGTATTATTAATATAATTTGTTTCTAAAGTATTTTTTCGTTTTTGATAATCTTCTATGATAGATGTTTTAGCAGCATCTGTATAAACATTTTTTTTATTTAACGAATCTCTTAACGAATCTCTCATAGGTATTCTATGTTTATTCATATATTCACTTAAATGTTTAAAATAATTTTCAAGATTTGTAATTTGTTTAATCTTGTTATTTTCGGATGAATATAAACGTTTTAATACTTGTTTAGCATTAGTTCTCATAAAATATGACATATTTTATAAAAATATCTAAAAATGTCTGGGTAAAAATAAATCATTTTTTTTGGTTTTATACGTTAATATTATTAATAATATTATATAAATTATTTAATGTATCGTGTCTTTTTAATCCAGAAATAGCATGTTCAAACTCAGTATTAATTATAATTTTGCTAATTTTGCTTTTATTATCGTTGACAAGACATTTACTTAATATGTTATTTTTTAAAAGTTGAATTTCAATTTTGGAGTTTCTGCTTTCTAATGAATAATCTATAAATTGTCTATTTTGCAATATAAATATTATATATGATATACAAAATACAGTTATAAATAAATCTTTTTTATGTTTATTAAATGTATTATATATAGGAATATTATCAAATTCTATTCCATCTGAATTTAATAAACATTCATTTGTAATAAATGGATTTGAACATACACATTTATTTGTTATTGTTTTATTAAAACATTGTGTCTTTATGCCAAATTTATTTATATTACAATATTGACCAATATCAATTAATTTAACTTGAGATTTTCTATAATTTATTACACCATTTTCTTCATTATAATTTATTATCATATTATTTAATTTTAAATCTGAGCAAAAAAATATAGGATTAAAACTTGTTTGCAATAATGCTAAATTTAATATAATATTTTTAATTTGTTCTATTATAAAACTATTAAAATAAATACTAAGAGGTTCATTTTTTTTTTCAAATAATACAGTTGCTACTATTGTTGTGTTGTTCGTGGTTGATAATGTATTTGATAAAGTAGTATCACCAGCTTCCATTAACATATCATGATTATTATTTAAACATATTGGTTCAATAATAAAATTATAATTAATATTTATTAATTCTTTTTTTTTTAATAAATAGTTACATTTATCAAATAATAATTTATGAATTTTATAATAAGATTCAATATCATATTTTGTTGTTAATTTATCATTTGGATTATACATCTTTATAGCATAATTTTTATTATTATATTCTATCAATTTAACAGCCCCACTTCCACCAGTTCCTATAACAGTTAGATTATTTTTAAATTCTTTATATTTTTGTGTTAATTCTTTACATAAATTATTTTCTGAACCCATTAAATATTTATGATAATTTGTAAATAATTTATTTGCATTTTTTTTTATTTTATTATTTTTTTTTGAATTTTCGAAAAATTGTTTTGCATCTTTTATTATGTTATTTAATTGTGTATTATTATTTTCATTAATTTTATTAATTTTTGTTCTTAGTTCAGATACTACTTCCTTTCTTTTTTTTGAAGTTGGATTAAAAATTTGTCCAATATTTGTATAATTATCTCTTTTTTTATCTAAAATATTTTTTAATTTTTTATAAATTTCAGATTTATTACCACCTTTCATATTTTTTTTAATTATATTATCTACTTCAATATTACTTAAAAATCTCCATCCTTTTTTATTTATATATCCGCCAATTCTACCATTTTTAAATAATTTAATACTTTCAATATTCATTATATATATTATTAGAATTAAATTAAATATTAAAATAAAAAAATAACATCTAATAATATATTATGTATTCAAATGATTTTCATTCGAGCGGTGGAAATAAATCAAGTTTGAAATCAAATTTGAAATCAAAGAAAAAAATAAATTTAAATAAAATAAATCAAGTTATATTAAGCCCTAATAATAATAAACCACCCAATAATAAACCACCCAATAATAAACCACCTAATAATAAACCACCTAATAATAAACCACCTAATAATAAACCACCTAATAATAAACCAAACAATAATAAACCAATAGAAAGAAATATTCATGTAAATAAAGATAAACTTTTTGAAAAAATTGGTATATTAGACCCAGATGGAAATAATATAAATCCTTTGACAGGAAATCCGTATGAAAATATTTATATTGATGCTGCAAAATATCCTAATACTTATCAAGGATATTCTAAAATGTGGACAGCATTACCAATGCATGATATAAGAAATGAAGTTATACAATCTATATATGATAATCAAATAGTATTAATTATATCTGGTACAGGTAGTGGAAAAACGGTTTTAGCACCAAAGTTAGCACTTCATGCTATGAATTACCAAGGTAGAATATTAATTACAAATCCTAAACAACTTCCATCTAAAGAAAATGCAGATTTTGCGGCAAAAACATTAGATGTTCCATTAGGGCAACAAGTTGGTTATAAATATCGAGGAAGTCCAGAAGGTTCATCATCAAAAAATACAAATTTATTATATTGCACAGATGGATATGTATTAGCTAGATTAAAAACTGATCCATATTTAAAAGATTATGATGCATTAATTATTGATGAAGCACATGAAAGAAATATTAGAATTGATTTATTATTATTAGAGACCAAAGAATTAATTCAACGAAGACCAGATTTTAAATTAATTATAATGAGTGCAACAATTAATGCACAAATTTTTATTGATTATTTTCCTAAAAAAGAATATAAATTTGGTTTAATTGAAGCTGATGGAAAATCACATTTTCATGTTGAATCGATATTTTTGCCAAAAGGTGGTGAAGTTAATAAGTTTGATAAAAATGGAGTTTTAGTTAATAAATTATGGATAGATAAAATGGTTGATATAATTTTTAAAATTATTGTTGAAAGTGAAAGTGGAGATATTTTAGCTTTTATTACAGGAAAAGGTGAAATATCAGATGTTTGCATGAAAATAAAAAATAAATTAAAAGAACATAATAATAGTAATAAACATAAAATTTTTTGCACACCTTTATCTGGACAAAGTTCTGATGAAGAAAAATCATTTGCGGTAAATAGTGAATCATATAAAACTAAAAATAATGGTTATAATAGAAAATTAGTTGTTGCTACAGAAGTTGCTGAATCATCTATTACAATTGACGGTTTAATGTATATAGTAGATGCAGGATTATCAAACCAATTAAGATATTATCCAGAAACTAATATTAATGCACTAGAAAAAAGATATATTTCTAAAGCATCTCATAAGCAAAGATGCGGTAGAACTGGAAGAACTGCACCCGGAAAATGTTATAATGTTTTTACTGAGAAAGAATATAATGATTTATTTTTAGATTATTCTATAGCACCTATAAAATTAGATAATATTATTGGTGAAATATTAAATTTTATGAATAAAACCGACTTAGTATCTCATGTAGATTTACCATTTAAATATTCTAAAAAACCAAGTGAAAAATATCCAATGTCATTAAATGATTATTTATTAAGATTAATAGAAGCACCTTATGAAGAAACTGTTTCTGAATCACTTAAAAGACTAATTGCATTAGGTGCATTAACAGTAAATGAAAATAAAGCATATTTAAATAATATTGGCATTGGTATGAATAAATTTGATAGTATACCAATGGAAATGAGTAGAGCTTTATTAAGTAGTTATGATTATAATTGTTCTTATGAATTATGTAATGTTGCTGCATTAATTGAATTAAGTGATGGAAATTTCGATTCATTATTTATAAAGTATAAAGCAGATAAAAGAATGAATACAACTCAACAAAAAATTGAAAAAAATAATCATACAAAAATTCTTGCAAAATTATCATCCAGTTATGGCGATCTTGTATCATTCCTTAAAATATATAAATATTTTGAAAACATTAGATATAATGGAAAAAATAATAGACAATCTAACCAAGAATCTAATGAACAATCTAATGAAGCACATCGACAAGAACTTGAAGCATTAAAAGAATGGTGTAGAAAAAATTATATTAAATATGGAATTTTAGATAGAATTAAAAGATTTTCAAAAGAATATCATAGTAAATTAATGAGACATGTTAATAATATTAAAAGAAATAAACAAAACCAACCAAATAATCAACAAAATAATCAACCACATAAACAATTTTCATTAGTTTATCCAAATAAACCAATATTAGATACAAATATTTATAATAATGTGTTATCTGCATTAAATGACGGATATTATGTAAATTTATTAAGAAATAACGGATATAAAAAATATATAACATGTTTTCCAAAAACTAAAACCATGAGTGTAATTGATGATGATAATTCTTTATATATAAATTTAAAGAGTTTATCTAAATACTTATTTTATATAGGATATGCATCTTATGGTGGTCGAGCAACTTATAGAATTATGACACCAATATCTCCAGATGAAATAACTCGTATTAAAAATAATAACTTCAAAAATATGTTTGTTGATTCATGTTTATCTGATACTTCATTTAATAAAATAATCAAAGAAAAATTCACTAAAAATAATTCATCCCCTCAAAAACAACACAAACACCAACATAAACATAAAAAACATAAAAAAAAATAACTTACAACTTCCAACTTTTTAGAAAAAAGTTGTGACAAAAACCAACTTCCAACTTTTTAGAAAAAAGTTGTGACAAAAACCAACTTCCAACTTTTTAGAAAAAAGTTACAAAAATTATCTGCCAAATTATTTGACAATATCTTTTAATTATGGAATTGATTTTTGATATAACTTTTTTCTAAAAAGTTATTATTAAATAATAAATGTCTATTTATTATTTAATTTTCTAAACATATTACCAGCATAAAAAATTATTAGAAGCAACTTTAATAAGAAATGACCACAAAAAAATTACTTTAAATATTCATAATATATTATTATAGTATCTTTTTAAGTATTTTATTATTTTTATAAAAAATATATATATTAAATATATGAACAATATTGTATTAATTTTAATAATGATAATATTTTTATTAATAGTAGTTTTTATTATAATATATGTCAATAGACGTATGATAGATGAAAATTATGGGTTGAATTGTCCAAATTGTGATAAAAATGAATGGTTAGGAGAATCAGATTGTTATAATTGTAATAATTGTGGATGGTGTATTGATTATGATGATAATGGTTCATGCACTAAAGGAAATACATCTGGACCATCATATAAAAATTGCAAAAATTGGTATTATAACGGAAATTGTATGTGGGGACCACAATGTGATAGCGTTGGACCAGTTTATTATGATAATTCTTATATTGATTCCCCATGGTATCTCAGTTGGTTATATGGTGGATGGTATCAAAATTTATATGATAGATATTATTATAATCAACCAAATATAATTTATTATGGAGGCGGTAGAAGAGGTAGAGGTGGTGGTAGAGGTGGAAGAGGTGGAGGTGGAAGAGGTCGAGGTGGAAGAGGTGGAGGCGGTATGAGAGGTGGAGGTGGTAGGAGAGGTGGAGGTGGTATGAGAGGTGGAGGCGGTATGAGAGGAGGAGGTGGTATGAGAGGTGGAGGTGGTATGAGAGGTGGAGGTGGTATGAGAGGTGGAGGCGGTATGAGAGGTGGAGGTGGTATGAGAGGTGGAGGCGGTATGAGAGGTGGGGGAGGAGGTGGACGTGGTGGTAGAAGATAATAAAAAAAAAATTGATTAATAATTAATCAGGTATATAATTATCTATTATGTTGATTATGAATAGTAATATTAATACTTTTGAATTAACAGATAGTAGTTCTGATGATGATGAACTAATGTCTGCATTTGATGATAGTGAATTGAAAAAAACTAAAATTGAAGATGCTGAAAATAAATATTTTTACACACAACCAAATAGGGATTATGATACAGAAAAGCGAATTCGTGATAGAATGGCAATAATTACTAGTTTTTTGTGTGATATAGATAATATTGATGATACATATAAATATTTTCTTTGTCGAAAAATGACTGTTAGTGAATTTATTAGAGAATTTGATTTAATGAAGTTAAAAAAGCAAACATTTGAAAATATGAAAAAAGAATATATTGAAATTAAAAAAAAATTTAATAATATTGATTTCAATAAAGTAATAGAATTCTCAAATAAACCTTGCCATAAAAGAACAAAACGTGAAGATAAATATATTAATAATTATTATCGCACAAAATTTATCATTCATCAATATGAATATTATGATGATTATATTATGGAAGGAATGATTGGTTTTACAAAAATAACTTTTTAAATAAATTAAAAATATATTGGCAAAAATATTATAAATAAATAAATTTCAAAATAATAAATATCTTGTGTAAATAATTAATTTTTTTATAATATAAATTTTTAAGAAATAAAATTCTTAACTAAATTAATTTTTTCAGTTAATTTATTAACTTCATTATCTTTTGTTTCAATAAATTTATTAATAAGTTTTGAAAGCGTTTCATAAAACATTTTATTTTCTAAATGTTTAATAATTTTTATGTTTTTATATTTTTTTGCATAATAATATGCATCATGCTGATTATTATTTTTAACATGAATGTTCCAATTATGTTCTGTTTCTAAATATTTCATTATATCTAGTTTGTCATTAAATACTGCTAATATATATGCATTATTTCCTCGATTAGTTTTAACACGAATGTTCCAATGATGTTCTGTTTCTAAATATTTCATTATTTTTAATTGTCCATAACACACCGCTGATAAATATGGGTCAAGACCCTTATTATCTCGATTACTAATGTCCCAATTATGTTCTTTTTCCAAATATTTCATTATATCTAAGTTTCCTTTTTGGGATGCTAATAAATATGCATCACATCCATAATTAGTTTTAACATGAATGTCCCAATTATGTTCTTTTTCTAAATATTTCATAACATCTAAATATCCATAGTATGATGCCATTAAATATGCATCAAAACCTTTATTAGTTTTAACATGAATGTCCCAATTATGTTCTTTTTCTAAATATTTCATTATTTCTAATCGATTAGAACCATCTGCAATTAAATATGCATCAGTTCCTTGATTATTTTTAACGTGAATGTCCCAATTATGTTCTTTTTCTAAATATTTCATTATATCTAAACGTCCATTATTTGATGCACATAAATATGCATCACTTCCGTGCGAACATTTAAATGTTTTAATATTTGATAAATATTTTTCAAGATATTTTAACATATCGATTGTACATTCTTTAATAATATATAAATAAATATTTAATTCATCATTAGATAAATAAAAAGTTTGTGTTAAAATATTTTTATCTTGTTCAATTGCGTTTGCAAGGTCATCTACAGTGTTTATTTCAAAATCATTAATCTTAATAGTCATATTTTTGATTAAGTAAAAAAAAGTGTGGGTAAAAATAATTCAATTTTTTTTATAATAATTATAAAATCGGTTAAAAATTACGATAAATAAAAAATATTATAAATAAATATAAAGGTAACGATTGGAGAAATTATGTTATTGTTCCTCCAGATGATGATTATATTATGGAAGGAATAATTGGTTTTTTTAAAAAGTTATTAAAACTATTAATTTTATATCTTGGTGGTGAATAAATATGTAATGATACACTAATATTATTATTATTTATTATTTTATGTAATAAATTCATATTATTATTTATATATGATATATCACCAATATTATAAATATTCGTTTTTATAATATCTAAAGTATCTTTATCATATCTTTCTTCAATTATTTTACCATTTAAAATTTTAAATATACATCCATTAGTTGCATGATCGTGTATAGTAGATTCTTTATTTATCATCCAACTTACAATAAATAATTCATAATTATTATTTTCATAAACTAAATTTTTAATATAATTTTTATCCAAATCATCTGAAATAATAACATAATTTCTCCAATCATTGCCGTTATATTTATTTATAATATCTTTTATCGTAATAAGTTCTGTAGAATTGTTATAATTATTATTTATTGTAATAATTAAATCAGATAGATTATTTATCATATTTATTATATTTATATAATAAATAATATTATATTTTTAACTTATTTTATAATTATTTTATAATTATTATAA
>Ga0247843_1004902_pt1 | contig 19358 bp, 17 predicted proteins | sample LaCruzMarch2017__FD_192420 | JGI IMG/M metagenome (GOLD analysis project Ga0247843, IMG submission 192420) | Freshwater microbial communities from meromictic Lake La Cruz, Castile-La Mancha, Spain - LaCruzMarch2017_8m | ecosystem: Environmental > Aquatic > Freshwater > Lake | place: Spain...
CTCCGCCCGTCCTTGCCCTGACTTCTATCTGGGATCCCTGCGCAGGGCTCAGTCCCGCCCTGTTGTTGCCGAACATGATGTAGGCCCTGTAGGAGGAGTCAAACTCCACCCGGTACTCCCTCCTCGGCTGGGAGTCGCTGAAGTAGTCCACGCGTTCCCATAGCATTCCGTCAACCCTGACACTTATTGAATCGTAAATGACCGAGGACTTGGAAGTGAACACGGACTGCAATGTCTGTCCCGTCCCCGTGAAGTTATCCGTGAAAGTCCGTCCCTCCAGCCCCACTATAGATGAGTTGATTGTCATCCCCGAAGGTATGACTATGTCCTGGTCAAACACGGGGTTGTTCTTGGAGTCGGCGGGGAACAGTTCTATGCCTATCAGCCCATCCTCCGTCGCTATATCTATTGAAACCGGAGCATCTATCACCAGGTCAGAGGAGAGGGGGGTGTTTATCGTCGCCGTCCACATGGAACTTGCTGGAATTGGGGGCGTGGGCTTGAACCCCACGAGCTGGCATATCCTGAATGCGTTGTCCGGCTCCGTGACCGTGTCTATGAAGAGTTCGTTGACCATCTGATCCATCTTGAAGGACAGCGTGTCCGCTATGAACGCCCAGTTCTCCATGAGCATTATCGCTATGGAACCCTCCACCAGGTCGTTGAAAGTGTTGGGCAGGACGGTTCCGTTGTCGCCAAATCTCTCCTGTATGAACTGGACAAGCCTGGTCTTCATTGACCAGAAGTCCTGGTTGGTGTAGTTCAGGCTTGATATCTTTTCGTTTTTTATCGTATTGGAATTTGCGTACGGCTTTATTTCAAAAGGGCAGTTGTTCTGCATTTCATCCTCCGAGGGGAACCTCTAACTTGAGTTCTTGAACCTGCTGTATGTTGTCAAAATCTGTGAAAAGTATCCTTATGAGCAGTATGTGACCGACGTCTTCCTTCTTGTCGTCGGGGTTCAGCGACTGTTCTATGGAGTCCTCCGAGTTGGTCACCTCTATCTGTGACACCGCTATCCTCGGTTCCCACATCTTTATAGAGTTAGCAATCGTGTCTTTTACGGAATCCACGAGCGAGGAGGTATTCGGCTCAAACAGGAATTTCTTGAGGGGGGTGCCGAATTCCGGAAGCATGACCCGCTCCCCCGGCTCCGTCAGAAGAAGCACCAGAAGGTCCGATTTGACCTGGTTTATTCCCTTCTGCGTTCTGAGTAGGCCTAGCGGGTGGCTAATTATTGGGTATGGAGCTCCTAGAAAGTTCATTTGCAGTTAGCTCCTCCGCACTTGGTGAACGGATTTAGGTTAAATATTGAAACGCATGGAGCCTCCTGAGACGCCGACGCGAATACCCTGTCGCTAGCCACGAGCCTGCCGGTTTTGGTCTTGGGATCGCCTAGTAGTACTGCCACTGGCCCCACGCACGGCCCGCACTCGCCAGTGGGAGAATCGGGAGGGGGAGGGCAGTCCTTTCCGGCCATGAGAAGTATTATCTTGTCTGCCAGGAACGCCGCTATCTCGGACTTGTTGAAATAGAAATTGCACGACCAGTGGACGGAGTGCTTGGAAACCGCCGTAAACCAGTTTCTCGGGCCGAGACATCCCCCTTTACAGAAGTCGTCCTTGGGTGTGGTTTCGCCGACTCCCACCACCGTGATGTGGTCTCCTTCGGTCATGCACATGTAATCGCCGCCTGCCCTTACGAAGATGTAACCGCAGTTCATGCTTTCCTGCATCCTGATGAAATGAGGTCCGCAGCACGCTCCCTCGGCGTCATCCTGCCCCTTCTGAGGTGCTGTTATCTGTATGTACTGGGTCTGGCAGTTCCTCTGACTGTTGTCGTCGGCCATCATCATTTCAAGACCGTATCCTGTCCTTATCTTGATGAAGGCGTCCGTCGCCTTGTTTTCAGGGACTCCGCCTTCTCGACGATTGAGATTGCACTGGTCGTTGTTCTCGTCGACCATCTGAATCATGTGATTGGAAGTGCTGTGGAGTTCTATTCCCCTTCTCGGGCCGGCCCTGCACGACTTTCCCTTGGTGTCGTCGTTCATCTCAAACCGGTTGCCCGTGGCAGTGAGTATTCTGATGAAGTTCTCGGCGCTTCTTCCTTTGGGAGTTGCATCTGGCTCCACATCGCTCATCATCATCTGGTGGCCGTGGGCGGACTTCCAAACCGACTTTCCCTTGAAGACCTCGTCGCATCCGTAGTCAAAAGGCTGCATGCCCTTTTCCCAATTATTCTTTCCCTTCGGCTCCTTTACCGAATCGTCCATCCAGAAGGTGTGTCCGCTCAATGATGTCATCTGGATGCCGGACTGGGGCAGTGTGGTCTTGTCTACCTTGTTGTTTTGGGGATTGCCGGGTCCCGAATAGGGTCTGCATTCGCTTCGGTGTTTGAAGTAGGGGTTAGAACACTGACCCTCCGCGCTTCCGCTCTGGCTCGGTTGCTCGTTTGCCTTGCCACTGCCGATCATCATCACGGTGGGAGCCACGGGCGTGTTGTCCCCCTGTGCCTGCGTCGGGCAGTTCTCGACCTTCTCTATTGGCTCGTCGCCCTCGTTGCACTTGCTCAGGTCGCCGCCTCCGCACCCGCAGTCGGGATGGGCCCACTGCGCCGACGGGTGAACTCTGTCGTCCTTGAATATCAGGTGGTTTCCCTGAGCCGATTTAATCTCGACCCTCTGCCATCGGAAATTGCATTTGTAATTTCCGTCGACCATCTTGATCATGTGTTTCTGTGGAGTTTTCCATCCGTAGATGTTCGGATAGGTTATTTTGTTTCTTGCCTCGGGATCGTTTTCAAATTCGCTTATGGAATCAATGTCGTAACCGTTGTAGTTTTCCGTGTTCCATGGAGGAAAGACCTGCGTTTCGTCCGGCCCAACTAGATAACCTCCCCTGTGACCCCTGTGGATTTTCTCGTATTCGGGAACGGGATAGTTCCATCCGCCCGTTCTATCCCTGTCCCATGTTGTTCCTAGGTAATACGGCCACTGTCTGTTCCCAGCCTCAAATATGAGGCATAGTTTTGAGCCTGCTGGAGGAACCCAGGTGCATCCGCAGTCGTCGAATCCTCCCTGGCTGGAGATGGGATAGGCCCAAGGGAGCGATTTGACTGCGGCATCTTTCATGTGTTGCAAGGGGCTGAAATATCTGACTCTGCCTTGCTTCCATGGATCTATGGTTTCTATGCAGATGGCCGTGTGCATGCCATATATGGTTTCTTGTTGGGCGGGCGTTCTCCAACTCGTCTTGATTTCGCTTTTTACAAGACCCTTTATTCCATAGCCCATTTCGGAAAATCGCTCTTCTACCTGAGCAAGTCTCTGCTCAAGAATTTGGAGATTTTCGGGTATGGATCCGTTCGGTGATGTTCTTATCGTGTTTTCTGCCATTTTTTATTTATATTGTTATGGGCAAGTATTCTTTACCGTGGCTCCGTTACTTCCTGCTCCGCCCAAAGGATTCTTCTTCCTTAAATTAGTGCCGGGATCAGCTAACATTAATTTTAAAGTTGTGGTATAGGAGCCTTCTTTTATGGAATGATTAACGCCCTTGGCTTGCCAATTTTTATTGCTTAAAATCTCGTTACACCCAGGCTCTGCAAGCCAATCTCCGCAACCACCTTCACCACTGCCCTTTATTCTGAACGGATTTATTGCGACGAGAGAGACTGTCTGTCCGCCCATCGGTTGACAGAATTGCTTCCTTGGATCTCCTAGGATCACAAGATCCGCCTCTATCGCATCAATGTTGATGTCTGTGAGCCTGGACGCTTGCGTGTGAGCTTGTTGCGAACGCATCGTTTCAGTAAATGCATTTTTGGGCCCATAGGCATCCCAAGCCTGTTGAGATATAGTAACCTGCTGTTGCAAACCCGCCGTTGAACCATGGTCTTTTTCTTGGTCTTCAATCTTCTCATCTTCTTGAAATTTGTTATTCGTGCTTGCTGGGCCCGATGTGCCACCACCGGCACTAAACCCTGCAGAGGCCTTGAGCCAATTGAAAGTAGGATTGAATTCTATTACTGTGCTACACTTCCCGCCGTTTACAATATAAGTTCCCAATGATTTCCCGGTGCAGGCCGTTGATTCGTCCGGCCCCGTTGGATTTTCTAACAAAAGAAGCTCATCGTATTCGGTCGGGGCAAATATAGGCAATATTCCTTTTCCCTTTTCAGATCCGTCGTCTATTCTGAAACATTCCATCCACTTTGTTATAGATGCTATCCTATTTTGGTTATCTCCTTGCCATGTGTGCTTTGGTCCTCCTTTGCCAAACTTTTTCCATTTGAATTTCACATCCTTCAAGGATCCGTCCTTTTGCCTCTGCACATATCTCACTCTCGTCACGGGAGGCAGAGAACAGAGGTTTTCAATCGCCTCTTCTATGTTTATTTTTTTGTCATCTTCTCCTTTAGTGTTGTCTTCCCTCATGCCCTCATAGATGGGGGAATTTGCAGTTGCATCTATTCTGTACTTTATCTTTCCCTGACTGTAACTCATTTCTAGGTTTACAATCTGATGTTTGAACTTCAAAGACGATATTTTTCTTTTGCTTCCTTCACATGTCGTGACAATCCATCCAAATTGACTTACTAATTCTGTTCCTTTTCCTATAGAAGGCATGCATTTTCTTATGGAGTCAACTATGGCTCCCATTCTTCCGCCGTCCTCGTCCACTATTTCAACTGTGACTTTGGGAGTATCCACCCACCCCACTTCATAGGACTTCACGCAAGCAGTGTTTGGATTCGCCGAAAAAGATTCATTGCCAACCGTAATTTTCTCTCCGTCTACGCCCAATGTCACCCAGACCCAGGGAGCGAAACTCTCCGCTTGTTCGCCCGCCGGGCCAGGGAGAACCAAAGAGCCACACAGATATTCAGACACACATCCAGCAAGACAATTAGGCATAAGCGTTCTCCGGCAGTATTATTGTTTTTCCGGCCTTGAACTCTAAAATGTCCTTCATTTTGTTGGCTTCCAATATCTTCCACCAGAAGTCGGGAATTCCGTATTTTTCTTTTGACACCAAGTCCGGTCTGTACTCCATTCCAGCAGGTATGACCGCGACCTGATCGTTTTTTGACTCCTTGAATTCAGGTCTTTTGTATATTTCAAAAGTCAATATCTTTTCGTCGGAATAATAGATGACTCTACTTGAAGCATATCTGCTTACCCTGGTTACAAAGTCGGTCGCCCTAAGATCTGTGTATTCTATTTTATTAGCCATTTTATTTGCCTAGTGAAAATATCCTTGACTGCCCCGGCAGGTCAGCGCTCTTGTAGACAACGTCCCAACTCGTGTCTATGTCAAACTTAAATGGAGTAAACGTGTTTTCGTCCCACGAAACCTCCGTTGGAAATTTCACTGAATAACTCTTGAGTATAACGCACAAGTCTCCATCCTTAGACAAAAGTTGCCCGCATTTCATGCGACATATGGGGGGAGGAACAAACGGGGCCCCATCGGCTCCGTCCCTCGGATATGTCGCACTCTGAACGGCCCGCAAAGCTCTGAGGTTGTATGCCACGTCAGAAGGCTTCGAAACAATAAGATGAATCTGAAAGCTTATCGTTCTGTTGTCCGATTGCGAATATGTCTTCAAAGGAGAGGCTCGTCCTATGACGGTTTCGTCGTTGTACGAGGCTGTTTTTGAGTCCGTTATGTCGGGTAGATTGTTTAGGACAAGCTTGAATTCCTCTCCTTCGTTCGGAATCACTATGTAACATTTTTCTATCGGCACTAAAGTGCCGCCGGAAATGGTGGCTGCAGGCATACTACACCTCTCCGTTGTTGACTAGAGCTCTGTTTGCGTTTCCGCCCGCCTTGCCGTACTTCATTTTTCCAAACTGGGCGGCGTGCAAAGGTCTTCTTGGATCCTTGGTTCTTCCTGGACCCATATCTCCAGTTCCACCGACAACGCCAGTCCCCTTTGGCTTTAAGAGAGCCACCATTTCGTTTATTCCTTGCTTTATATGCTCTAATTCATCCACTTGGCGGAATGATGCTTCCTCTATTCTTGAAAGCTCGTCGCTCTGAATTTTGCCCGTCCCCGAAGTCCCGGCCTTGTCTCTCAAGATAGACCCTGTAATGTCCTTCAGATGGACGGGTTGTACAGAACCGACATCCGCATCCTCGCTCGGTTTGGCAATTGGGACTGCGTGCTGGCCTACAGGCGTTGCAACAGCAGTGGAATTGGTCTCAATCTTTTTGGAAGCCGCGTCTGCTGCCTTTGCGACAGGTTGTTTGCCCCCCGCCCCTACAACACCGTCATATATTGCATCAGAGGCCATGCCAGCCCCTATGCCACCAGCAACACCGAGAATGCCGCCGAGTATTCCTCCAACTACCGTTCCTACCGGACCTCCGATCATTGTTCCTATTCCAGCCCCCGCCGCCGCACCGCCCCAAGCGCCGAGGCCGCCGGCGGCAGCCCCCGCCACGGCTTTGGTTGTATCTTCACCCATTGTTTTTCTTATTCCGAAATCCAGTATGGGGCCAATTATCGGGAGTTTTTTTGCCGCCACACCCACGAATTTGGAAGCCTTACCAAGGAATCCAAGCGCCTTGGGAGCGGCCTTCAATATGTCGTCCGCACTTGATACCACCGCCTTCGCCGCGTCGTCGGTTAATCCTGCGGCCTTGGCTGCAACGCCCGCCGAACCCTTTGCTACGGCCTTGGCGGAATTCCCCGCAACACCTGCAGCTCCCGGCAAAGCGGCGGCTGCCGCTTTCGCCCCGCCTCCAAGCCATTTCGGAAGAAGGCTTGTCACTTTTTGCATCAAACCCGTCAGCGGCTTTATAAGAAAGTCATCGGCCAATGACGCTATTTTTTGAAACGCTCCCGTTAAGGGCTTGATCAAGAAGTCGTCAACCAAAGTAACAATCTTGCTGCCGAGATTCGTTATCCCCTTGATCGCCTTGTCAAGCCACCCGCCCGAAAGGAAATTAAGGAACTTATAGCCTTGCTTGAATGCCCCCGTAGAGAAATCCACGAGGTGGTCTTTGAACGAACTGAAGAAATTACCCACATTCCTAGACATCATGGAAAGACCCTTGTTGAATAGTCCTCCGCTCAGAAGATTCATTGTCTTTCCAAATATCTTCAATGGTAATTTGACGAATGTCTTTATAAAACCGCCCATGATCTTAAGTGGCAGCTTCAAGAAGAATTTGGCGGCCTTGAACACGAATGAACCCAATCCCTTTATCACCTTCAACGCCATTCCGCCGAAGAGTCCGACTATGGCAGTACACAAGTCGGGAACTATTGAGTTTCCGACAAGAATATTCCACATCCACTTGAAGGGTGCGACTATTGCCTTGACAAGACCCGTGAATATGTTGACAAGAAAGGTGACCGCATTGACAACCACCCCTATCACCTTGACAAGCGTCCACAAAATGGCGCCAAGTGGCACGCCCACTATCATGCCGATCGCCTTTCCTATTGGCTTTAGAACGCTGTAGAGCATCGCGAAGGCCTCGCCAGCGTTTTTGGCCTCTCCTGCTCCGAATATGGAGGTCACGGCATTGAATAGTCCAAGTAGGGCTTTGCCAAGTCCCGCAAAAGATTCATAGAGGCTCTTGAGCGCCGGCTTGACCATGTCCACAGCAACCATGACTCCGCTGATGAAGCCCTCTATTACGCTGAAGAACGCATAGAAAACCAACGACAGTGTCTGCTCAAGGAAGTCGGCAACTCCGGTGAGCCGTAACATTCCAAATGTGAGACCGTCTAGTATGCCGACCAAGCCCCCTGCAATGGTGGAGGATGCATACATACCCCATGTCATGTCCTTTGTTGACTTGCCCATGGCCTTCATGACGCTTTCAAAATTCCTACCCGTGTTCTGAAAGCCGGTCACCGCACCAAACACCATGTCTATAACAGCGAAAATTATTTGACCCACACCGGGAAGTCCTCCAGCAAGTGCTCCCCTAAGCCCAGTTGCAATTCCTTTCATTCCGCCTTTGAATATGGGGCCGATTCCCTTTATTATTCCACCAACTCCGCCACTTACTACAGATTTAACGCCCCTCACCATTCCACCCATGCCTGATCGCACACCCGAGATCAGAAGGCCAGGGAGCGACTTCAGACTGCTCAGTTTGAAATTCTTTATTTTTCCGGCGAATGATGAAAAAATAGAACTCATCTTCTCAAAAGGCTTTATGCCGCCAGTCAAATTTTTAGAGAACTGATCAAAACCCACCGCAAACGAGGAGAATATATTCTTGTTTCCGGATCTCATGACGCCGAAGGCTTTCTTTCCCTTCGTAAAAGACTTGAACAACGAATCAAATGATCCTCTTGCCATCTTTACAACCTTTGAATTGGAAACGGAATCTATGACGCCGGACAATTTTCCGACCTTACCTGTCATGCCTTTGATAAACTCATCTCCCGCATCTGTCAGAGATGAGAACATTCCCTTTCCACTCCTTCCTGGAATTCCTCTCTGCATTTGCCATTTGCTAGGATGGAAGCTTTTTCTGGCCGTCTTGAATGTTTCTAAAGCACTAGAAAACGAACCTTTTATTTGTTGTCCAAAACCTTTTACTTGTTGTCCAATATAATTAATTCTATTTCCCAACTTATTAAAAACACGATTTCCTTTTTTACCTACGCTTTCGACACTTTCAATCAAACTGCTTTTGAGATTATTTCCAAGTTCATCCGTCGCGTCTAATAGCGATCCAAATACGCCCTTGCCTTTTGAAAAGCCTCCCATTTTTTCGACCGATTTTTTGGCATCAATTGGAGACAATCCTTGTTTTCTAAATTTTCTATATTCTGCTATATCCATCATTCTTGATGGGTTTTTTGATTGACTATAGGTTTTGAAAAATTTCTTAAACAGTCCTTCCCCGACATCGTCTGATTTTGCGATCTTGGAAGCCAAATTATCAAATCCAGACATACGGCTCATCAGACCCTTCACTCCGCCCTTGGGGAACAGCCCCCCCCAGCACGCCGGTGAGTCCAAAAAGGCCCCTTCCTAAAGTTAAAGAAAGACCAGTGGCAAGAAGTCCAAGCTGAATAAGCAAAAGACCCATTGATCCTATGTAATCAACCATTCCCCTTACAAATGAAGATGTGTATCCTCTGATTGTCTCGTTAAGTTCATTTATGCTTTGAGCAAGTTCCTCCTCAGGTGTCACGGCGGCCTTTTTGCCGACTGATATCTCGCCGGCAATAAGTTCGGCCTCCTCGGCAAGAGCCCTGAATTCGGCAGAGCCAGTGTCACCTTTTGCGAGAGCCGCTTTCATTTCGCTTGCAAAGTCTTTCTCAAGAGTCATTCCCTGCTCTGCAGCATCCTTTTTCAGCTGGTCGCCCATGATTACCGCGTTTAATTCTGCGGCCTTCGTTGGATCAAGCGCTGCAAGCTGTTGAGCCATCTGCTCGCTTGTGCCACCTATTCCATAGGCGCTCTTCATTTCGGCCGTCATGGCACCCGCCATAGCGCTGAAGTCTTGCCTCTTGTTGGCAAATTCACTGCTTGTGCCTGAATCCTTCAGAGCTCCCGAAAGACCCTTGCCCTTGGCATCTTCGCCTATGGCGGTCAAGTAGTCCAAAGAGGATCCCAGATACGCCTGGCTTTTCTGCTTGCTTGCCAGTTGCTTTTCCGCATCGGTTGAAAACTCACTAGATCCTATTTTGTCTAGTGCCTCTATGTTTCCCGCCAAGCCTTTTGACGCCAACTCCGTTGTTTTTATGAGACTTTTCGCTTCTGCAATCGTCAGGCCGTACCCCCGCAGTCGTAAGGTCAGTTCTTTTTTCTGCTCCTTGTTCAGCTTGTCAAAGTCCCCAAGTGAACTTATTGCTCCGTCAGAGAGGTCTCCAACGAGGCTCATTAACTCGGTGGAGAAACCCGCCAGGTTGCTCCTATCCTCCATGAAGCTTCCGGAGAGCACGTCATTCGTCGCATCTCCGCCCATTCTGTTTGAAATTGTGTATATCAAGCCTTGCGTAGCCGAATCCGCATCCATTATGCTACCCGTGCTTGACAAGGGGTTTAAAACTTTATTTGTGATTTCTTCAAAACCCGTCTTCTTTGCCTCCGCCATCATCCCTATGACAGTTTTGGCAACATCCGCCGTAAGATTTCCCTGATTTCTCAGGTTTTTAAGAATTCCCTCAGAAGACTTCATCGCTCCTAGAAGCTCATCTCCGGTTACTCCCGTGGTCAAGGCAACGTTCTTCATGCCCCTTGCAAGTTCGCTCATCTCGCCGGAGCTGAGGGCCAGCGTCCTGTGCCAGTCGCCAAAGAGATCTGCGGTCTGCTGGGCTTCCGATCCGATCATGGATGAAAGGAACAGGCCTGACTTCATGACCTTCATTCCTTCCTTGTTATCCTTGAATCCCTTCTTCAGATTGGACATATAGACCTTCTGCATGACGTTTATGCTCTTGCCAGTCTCTTTTGCCACCTGGCCAAGATCGGAAAACTCGCTCTGCATCCCCCTGAAATCTCCGGTTATTCCTTTGGTCTGGAAGGCGATCAACCTCATCTCTCTTTGGAACTGCATTGCGTCGGTTACTGATCCGGCAAAAAGCCCTTGCAAGAAATCGGTGCCTCCTCCCATCAATGCTGTGCTCATGCCGGTGACCCATGAGGCTATTTCCTTGTTGCTTCCCTCCTTGAATCCCTTGCTGATGTGTTTTGTTAGTTGGTCGCCTACCTTTTCGGCCTCTGCCGCTGCTCCGGCACCCAATGTTATCCGCTCCACAGCAATCTCGGCACGGCCCCTGGAACCCATGGTTCCAGTCATGCTAGAGAAGCCGCTAACATCGTTTCCTCCCGAAGACCCCGAAGCGGTGTTGCCTACTGGTCCAGCCGCGCTGAAATATTTGGGCTTTACCAATCCTCCCAGGTTGTATCCTTGATTTATTTTTTCTAGCGCCCGTCGGTTTCTAGATGTGGCTTTGGAATTGACAATAAATTCGTTTGGACTAAGCATGGCGGGAACTTTGTCTGCCCCCTTGGGTTTGAAACCAAGATCGCCCAGAGACAATTTTGCTTTGGATCCCATTGACGATCCGCCCGTTGTGTACTTTGCAATCTGGGCAGATTGAGCCTTCTTCTGGTTTTCCAGAATCATGCCGAGTATTTTTGTTTGTTCCCTCTGAATTCCTTCAAAACTTCCTTTTGACTCTGCTCCGCCGCTTTGACGGGACTGCTTGGCTTTCTCGAAGGACTTCGTGGCCTCTTTTACTTCATTTACGAATTTCTCCGTCGACTTCAAGCTTTCCTTAAGATCGTCGCCAAGGTCTTCAAGAGCCTTGGATAGTTTTTCATAGTCCTTTTCTGAAACGGATGCCTTGGCCTGCTCGGAGGCGTACTTTACGGCCTTTCCCACCGCGGAATTCAGCATGGAAGAAAGCTTCTCTATCGCCGCGTCCTGAAAATTCCCTATCCTTCCTATCTGGTCTTTTATCTCTGCCATCAGCCTCCGGTGGGCAACTGTTCGCCGCCCTGACTTAAATTAGTCGCTTTTGGGTTGATTTGTTGTCTCATCTGCTCCTGAACCTGCCTTCTTATGATCTGGACTTCCGCCGGATCGAACGTCCGCACCATGGTCATGACGTTGAGGAGAAACTTGTAGTCCAGTACCTTCACCTGCCTGATGCCGTTCCACTTGTATGATCTGTAGGCTCCGGAGAGGTATCCGTCAGCGGATATTGACTTGTAGGAGAATGCGGGATTGCCCGTGCTGATCTCGAGCAGCTTTCTTATGTAGGGGAATGTGAGGTAGTGGATGTTCACTCCCCAGAGCTTGCCTATGTCCCTGTTACTTTCGCTCACAACGACGAGCGGGTATGCGTCATTCTTCCAGAACGCGTAGTTGAAACTTATGAGGCTTCCCTTCGCCACCACATTGGTGCCGGACTGCACGGAGTTCGTTCCAACTGGACTGAAAAACTGCTGCAGAATTCTGCTGCGGGGTAGAGGTGCCATGGATTGTTTCTTCTGGAAAAAGTCGGAGGGATTGCCTAGTTATGTATAGGCTTTTGTCCGAATTTTCCGCCGAAATGACAATCAGGCAGTGTTGGATATGTCGCCCGATCCGCCGGACACCACTATTTTGCTCTGCGGATCCGCCTTTCCGGAGTTCAGTTCGTCCTGTGCCTTGGAGCTCTTTTGGAAGAAATTTTTGAACTCCTCCGCCACGGCCTTCTTGATCTCCTCCGCCGCATCGTCCTCCGACATGTCGGAGACAAGGTCTCCGAAGAGATCCTCGATGTCCAGGGAGTAGGCGGCTCCGTACGGCTCGGTCTTGTTCTCCTTCTGAACCCTGTAGGCCAGGTTTGATCCGACCTTGTAGACCCTGACGCCCTCGAAATCTAGTCCGCCGTCGGTACAGTTGACAAATATGTAGGGGGTTTCCTCCTTCAGGAAGTCCTCCACCTTGAATTCTCCTTCCGCGAGTATGTCCCGTACTATTCCGAGTTCACGCACGGCCTGCTTGTTCTTTTTGTCAAGGAAGCTAGAAAAACGCATCAGCATTGCCTCATGAGAAGGTCGTGGGTGCTGTAGACGCACCTCTTGAGAGCCTTTAGGTCGCTCGGGTTGCCGGCATAAGGAACCTCCTTAAGTTCGGTTCCCTGCATTGATTCTGAAGCCTCCTTGATCGTCACGAGTCCGGCGGTGAGAAACAGCATGCCATTCCTTCTTTCCATGAACTCTATCTCGTCCACCTCGGGGTTGCCGAACTCGTCCTGGCCGCCGGTCTCCTTCACGAAATATATTCTGAGATCCACCATCGGCACTATCTGCCCGTCGTCGCTTATCATCGCCTCGGAATTCTCCGACTTGACCGCCTTGACAACGACCTTGCCCTCGGTGTAGGCGCCTCGCAGGGCGTTGCTCATGTCCCATCCGAGGTGGTATATCGTTCCTTCGTCGTTGACGACATCTATGATGAACGACTGCTCCTCGAACTGCTTTGCGATTGACTCTATGACTATTCTTCGTCTTAGTATGTCGCGTTCCTGGGGACTGCCCTCGGAGAGCCTCTTCAGTTCGGGCGCGGAAAGATAACGCTCTGGGTCGTCCTCACGCAGGCTCCAACTCCCAAGTGCGACCTCGCCCCAGTCCGAGTTGAGCCTTGTGGCCATCTTTATGGAGTACTCCTTCTCATTGAATATTATGTTTTCCTTGTCGGGGCTGCTGCTGACCTGGACGGATCCCGTCAGTGCGGCGATGAACTTCCTGTGGAGCTCCCCCTTGTTTCCGCTGTAGCCCATCATCTTTATGAAGGTCTCGTTCAGCGAGGGGACGCTCTCCAGTGTGTTGAACACGTGGTTGACGACGCTCGTTGATGGGTTGTTCTTGTCAAGCTGCTCCCTGATGCTTTTTCTTATCTGTTTGGAAGCCGAGGCCACATTGGAGTTCATTCTGAGGAGCTGTATGTTCCAGTTGTCGTCCACGAACTTCCTCTGGTAAGGCTCGAGCGTCTCCTTGTCCCTCATGGGTGAAATCATATCCATGAGCTTGCTTGCATCGCCCTTGGCGCTCTCCTTGAAGAAGTTTGACTTCCAGACCTCGAAGTCGGGAGACTCTTCCTTATCTTCGGGCATGTCGGGAGCCTGGGGATCTTCCGACACGTCCTCCTGATCTGGCGCCTCCTCCGCCTGCTGTGCGTCCTGTTCGGGCGTTTGCTGCTGTTCGTCACCTGGCGGAAGTGCGTCCGAATCTCCCTCGACCGCTGGCGGCGGCTGGATTTCCGCCTGGTCGGCCTCTAGCCAGAATTCAAGATTGTGGTTCATCATTTCTCCTCTTCCTTTCTTTCCTTCTGTATTCGTTCCATGAGCGACTTCCTGTTTATGCCGCTTGCGTCATAGATGTTTATCGTGTTGCCCTTTTCCTTGCCCTTGCCCATCCACGGCTGGTAGGTGTCGGGCTGTTTCAATTTTATTCTAGTCATGAGGTCGGCTATCCTCGTCATCTTGTCGCTCGTCTCTATCCTGGTCTTGAGGAGGTTCACAAGAGCCTCCTTGCTGGCCGTGGACGAGTCCCCGTCGTTCAGCACCATGTTGGAAAAGGTGTCCACGAGGGAGGAAACCTGGCTCCTGTCGTCCCGCAGGTTCTCCATGATCTCGCCATACACCCCTAGAAGCGACTCGTCGCTCACCAGGGAGAGTTCCTTTTCCTGTACGGGCGCCATCTCGACCTTTTCGCCCACCAATTCTTCAGATCGTTCCGACAGTTCTTTGCCCATACTTTCTATATATATCGTCCGTTTCCAATTGCTAAGGCAGTAATGCATGTCAGAAGAAGACCTCAATCAATCCGCGGGGAATGACATCGTTAAAAGCCTTCGGGAGTCGGATTCTAGGATCATGGAAAAGACCAAGGGGCTTGCGAGGGAGGTCAGGGACATTTCGGAATCCTGGCACGATCTAGAGGCTAGGATGAGGGTTCTGGAGTCAAAGGATTTTGAGGAGATAAGAAACAGCCTTTATGGCATAGAGAGCCGGATAAAGTCCCTGGAATCCCAACATAACGATAGGAAGGAAAAATGGCAGATAGTGATAAACTTCGTGGTTCAGCTCATATGGGTCTCCATGGCGGCGTGGGTGCTGACAAGACTCGGACTGCAAGGACCCCTATGAAATTCAGAGAATGGCTTGATAAGATAGAGGAAGCCGGTGGCGGCACCAAGTTCACGGCTAGCTCGTCTTCAAACACGGATAGAAGCGCCCTGTACGGCCTTTCTGCCCAGTACGGACACAGGGGAACCCAAGTTCCGATAAGTTGGGGATTGAACAACAAGGGAACCGCATCTTTGATCGCTGGAATCGGATCGGGAATCGGAGCGTCTCTAGACAGTTCGGGTTTTTCCGCAACCCCACCTCCAAACATAACACCTTTCCCCAACATGAAGGAACATCTCGTTAGGAGTTATTCCCTGCCGTTGCAACTCCCATATGAGGAAGGCGAGGACAGGCCAATCGTCAACACATCCATATCATACAAGAATCTCTTTATGAAACTTGGACAGATCATTCAGGACAGAGACCCAAAGAAGGATCCGAGGGTGAGACAAGCTGGGGACAATGGGAGCGAGAGGGGCAAGTTCAAACTCCCGAACGCGAACGACTACACCGAGATATTACGAGCCAAGGAATTCACGAGGGGACTGATACACATGGTCATAGCCAACCAGCTCTTTGAAGAGGGCATGATGGGCAAATACGACCTTCAGAACCCGACAGTCGAGAACGAGGGCGAAAGGAACGGCATGTGGATATGTGCCCTATCCTTCAAGAGACTCAATAACATACCTGACAACATCGGAAATGAGGGGGGAGCATGAAGTCATTTGGTGAATTCGTAGCCGAAAAGAAGTCGCTTCTGGCTGAAGCCGAAAAATCAAAGGGCGACTGGAAGAAAGAGTACGTGAAGCTCGAGAAGGGTTTCGTACCCCCGAGCAACATGAGGCCCTTGGTGCAGGCGTTCCTTGACAGCGGCAACATAGAACTCACCTCCGACACTTCCTCCAAGGTAACCATGCCCAAGAAGTCTCTGTTTCTTGTCGGGGGACCTGTGAGGGATTTCCTTCTCGGCAAGAAGCCCAAAGACCTTGATATGGCAACGAACGCAACCCCCGAACAGATCGCAATGATTCTCCATAATGCCGGATTCTGCATGTCAAAGGAAAATCCCGATTGGGATCTTCCATTCAAGTCCAGAGTCTGCGGTGACGACGACAAGAAGAAATATTATCTCAAGGGGAGAGACTCAACGGGCAAGCCGTTCGTGATAGGGGCAGTCGTCAACGGCGAGGAGTTTGACATAGCGACCTTCAGAAAGGACGCCAAGACGGTCAACGGCCAGTCGGAGGTGGACTTCGTGGACAACCCCCACGAGGACGCCGCCCGCAGGGACCTCACTATTAACGCCATGTACATAGAACTCAACAAGGCTGACGGAGATAACACAAAGCTCTACGACCCGACCAAGCAGGGATACCACGACGTCCACAGCAACAAGGTGAGAACCGTGGGCAAGGCCGAGGAGCGATTCGGCGAGGACAAGCTCAGGGTCATGAGGGCCATCAGATTTCAATGCAAGTTCGGAAAAGACCAGCCGATTGACCCGGAAATAAAGGCCGCAGTCCCCAAGTTTCTGGACCTCGAAGGCGTGGCCCTGGAACGCGTAAGGGAGGAGTTCCTAAAGGGATTGGACGATACTGAAATAGATCCCAAAAAGTATGTCTCGCTCTATTCCTCCATGGGACTTCTCAAGAAGGTCCTTCCCGGAGTTATTTTGAACGTCAACGTACCCACGCAGCTCAGGGACAAAAAGGACAGATTCCTTTCGCTCGCATGGATACTTCAAGACAATCCGGTAGAAAAGGTGGAGGCCGTTCTTTCGCCCTCGAGATCCCAGGGCGGAAAGGAAGTGAACACGGGATGGTCCAACCAGGAGAGAGGCATAATATCCTACCTTCTGAAGCTGAAGGAGTTTGATCCGGACAACCTGGACGAACTACTGAATAAGAAGAAAATCCTTGGGGTCACGAAAGACCAGATAAAGAGGTGGGTTGATCTTTTTGACGTGGTGGACGGCTCGCAGGTGAGAAGCGTCCGTCCCAACTGGTCAAAGAGGGTCAGGTCGTTCGCCGATTTCAGCCCGGATCCCACCAAGCTTGTGAGCTGGTTCTCTCGTGACGAGAGCGGCAAGCCGACCCAGGAGATACATCCGGAAATAAGGATGCAGAACCTTGCCGACGTGCCTCACCACTTCCGTGGATCCGTGGTGAAGGACATGAACAAGAAGAAGCTCCGCCAGATGTTCAACGACATTGAGGCCGCCTGAAGTCACGTTCCCCTGCGGGCGTTGTATGACTTTATCACTTCGTGGGCGTACGCCGTGTTGGGAGTGGGATTGTGTTCCATGATAACTTCGAACGGACATCTTCCCACATTCGCCGAAACATCATCGAACTTGAAGAACTTCTTGTGGAACACCGGAGGGATTCCATTTTTATAATGAATGAAGTTCGTGTCGCTTTCGTCGCTCATCAAGGGGGCTGCCATGAACTCGCTCTTGACGGAGCAGTGCTGGAATGATTCGGTAAGCGTGAGTTCCCATGCGGCTCGCTCGCAGGGAAAATCGCCTCCCTTGGCTTCAATCAAGTCCTCCGTGTTCGATTGAAGTCTCGCAAAGAACACATCTGACAATTGCCTGAAGGACTCATTGAATACTATTGGGGCGGAAAAAGCTGGTATCTCGGGCAAGTCCGCCGTCACGATGTTTCTTTCCTCGGCAATACTGACAAGTCCTGGTCTGATCGCATCTTTTATCTCTTTCCTTGCCTTTTCCGATGTTTCGTCAAAACTGTTCACGACCATGCCGTAGTCTTGGCAGAATCCCTCCTCTGGCAAGGGCTTTCTGAGGATCATATCCGAATGTATGACTGAAAAAGGAAAACCAAGCATTCCTTCTGCGAGCGCTGTTCGAATGGCGACGGCCCTGTTTAAAGGAAGATGACCCGCCTCCATCCCAGAGTTTGAATGCATGAACTTTGTTCCGTACTTCACCAGATTGCTGGAATATCCCTTTATTTTCGGACGGTCATTTTCCGCCACTGCGATGACTAGATTGTCCTGCAGTCCGTGCATGAAAAAACTCTCTATGAGAAGTTCCACCTGCCAGTAGAAAAAACTGGAGTTTTCTATGCTTACAAAATACTGCATCTTATTCCTTTTGATGCAATAGTCTAGTATGAATTAGGCCTTTTTGGAACGGAGCCGTACATATTGGCTAGTTGACTTCCAAAAGCGATCCTTGCTCGGTTCTCAAATATTCACTGTTTTCCGTCATGAGGTCATTGACGCCCACATTGTCCGCACCTATTCCGCTCTCCAGAAAGCGACTCTTGTTGTCGCCGCCGGTGGACTCCTCGAATGAGTTATGAAAAGACCACAGCCTCTTTTTGAGTCCTCTTGTCAACCCGTATCTTCCGGAACTAGACCATTTGTTCATGTGAAATTTTTAAATTGTTCAGGCGTTTGAAGAACTGCTTGAGGATCCCGAAGAACTGCTTGAGTGGAGGGTGGTCATGTGATGCCCAACTTGCTGATCAGATACGATTCAATTGCGGCGCGATCCGTGTCGGACAGGGCGGAATTATAGATGATGATTTCGGCGATGGTGCCGCAGATCAGGAACTCGATGAGGGGTTTCATTGCGACTCCCATGCCGAGCGTTCGACCATGAATCGCCATGACCAAACAACGCGAGGGACGATGCCAGCGACCGCAGAGACACCGTGCGGCTGCTCCGAGAGCATGAAGGCAACTGCATCTCCAGCCTGCTGCGGATGATCCACGCCGTCAATGTGCAAGACTCCGCCGCTCTCAGGTGCTTGAATCAACGCATTCACGCCGACACACACGCGGCCCGCGTCGTCGCGGAACTTCTCGTCGGTGTGCGTGGCGAACTCGCCGCCCGGTAGCAGGACTCCAACGGCCATGCCTTGGTGGAATCGCGGCAGCGTGTCAGCCAGAATCGGAAACCGCTCGCGGATTCTCGTCTGGATTTCATACGCGACTGCCGGAAAGCCAGCGCCTGCGGCGATAGCGTTGCTGCATGAGATTTTTCGCAGCGGGTACGGCTCGCCATCTGGCGAATGCGATACACACAGGTATTCAGGGTGAGCATCGCACCACTCTAGGAGCGACTGCCACTCGCCAACGGAAACGAAGTCGTTCAGCGTCATTAGTTGCAGTCCTGTTGCAGGGTGATAGATGCGTACTCGCCTGTTCCAACGGCGTTAACAGCAGCGACTTGGAACGACCCGCCAGTAGGCAGAGAAAAGACCACGCCGCCCGTGTAGTTGGTGGCTTGGTCGAAGCTGCCGCTAGCAGGAGAGACAAGAGTCGTTGTCCCCCCAGAGTTAATTCTCCATCTGTATCCAGTGATGGCAGAGCCGCCGTTTGACGCAGGCGCGTTCCACGCAATAATGTTACTATTGTCGCACGCCCACCAAGTAGTTGCTCGCCGAAAATTCGTCGGCACGCCGGGGACGCTTGGCTCACTTGGCGTTACGCTACTGCTTGCCGCCGTGTAGGTGCCAGTACCAACGTCGTTCACTGCCGCCACGCGAAACACATACGCCGTGCCGTTGGTCAGACCCGTCACAGTCGCACTCGTCGCCGTCGATGTGCCGTCAGAGAACGTAGTCCAAGTCGAACCAGAGTTGCTGCTGAACTGCACTTCGTAATCAGTAATCGCACTGCCGCCGTTGCTCGCTGGAGCAGTCCACACCAGCGACGCCTGGGCGTTTCCGCCGGTTGCCGTGAAGCTAGTCGGCACGCCGGGGACGCTTCTTGGC
>Ga0247843_1004903_pt1 | contig 19354 bp, 18 predicted proteins | sample LaCruzMarch2017__FD_192420 | JGI IMG/M metagenome (GOLD analysis project Ga0247843, IMG submission 192420) | Freshwater microbial communities from meromictic Lake La Cruz, Castile-La Mancha, Spain - LaCruzMarch2017_8m | ecosystem: Environmental > Aquatic > Freshwater > Lake | place: Spain...
TGCATCTGATTGACCATCCCTTGGTTCAACACAAGTTGACTTTGATGCGAAAAAAAGAAGCCAGTACCAACAGCTTTCGCCGCTTGCTCGGAGAACTCAGTAGCCTGATGGCGTACGAAGTGACGCGCGATATGACGACCCAAGATGTTGAGATTGAAACACCGCTTGAGCCCATGCAAGCCAAAATGATTGACGGGAAAAAATTGGTTTTTGTGTCGATTCTTCGCGCTGGCAATGGCATTTTGGATGGGGTTTTATCCGTCGTTCCAGGTGCGCGTGTCGGTCACATCGGTTTGTACCGAGACCCCAAAACCTTGCAGGCGGTGGAGTACTACTTCAAGATGCCAAAAAACATGGAGGAGCGCGACATCATTGTGGTTGACCCCATGCTGGCCACTGGAAATTCGGCAGCTGCGGCCATTAGTCGATTGAAAGAGTGCAAGCCCAAGTCAATCAAATTTTTGTGCCTTTTGACAGTTCCACAAGGGATCAATACTTTGCATGCGGCCCACCCCGATGTAGAGATATTTACCGCAGCGATTGACCGAGAACTCAACGACCATGGCTACATCTTGCCAGGCCTGGGAGATGCGGGCGACCGTATTTTTGGAACGCAATAATCGGCCTTGGGGGACTACCTAGCGCCTGCGGGCGCTTCGAACCCCATTGAGCTCGCCCACCACACTCAGTACTTTGTTTAAACGGCTTGAGTCTGGAACCTCCACCGTAAACGTCATCCACGCCATTCCTTTGATGCTTTGGGTTTGAACGCCGATAACGTTCATTTTTTCCTTGGTAAAAACCTCGGAAATATCCCGCAATAAGCCTTGGCGATCAACCGCCTCGATAGAAACATCAACGGGGTAGACGCTGCCATCTTTCCCCGCGTGGCCCTGATTAGCGCCCCACTGAACCTCGATCACCCTGTCCGCACTTCGCAACACCATATTGCGCAAATTCGAGCAGTCCGCGCGGTGCACACTCACCCCTTTGCCTCGGGTCACGAAACCACTAATCACATCCGGCGGGGCGGGTTTACAGCATTTAGCCAGCTGCGTCATCAGCGAATCCACACCAACAACCAATACACCGCCTTTCCCCGTGTTGCTGGTTTGGCGAGGCTTGCGCAATAAAACAGTGTCTTCAGGTGCAATAACCGGTTCCACCGGGCGCAGCAGAATTTCAATATTGCGCAGTGAAAACTCGTCTTTACCGACCACTTCAAACAGGTCCTCGGCCGAGTTAAATCCGAGATCAGAGGCCAAGTCTTCCAATTTAAGACTGGTCCTGCCTTCACGTTGCAAGATTTTCTCAACCAACTCACGGCCTTTGGCAACGGTTTCTCCTAGCGCCAAGGCGTTAAACCAAGCGCGCACTTTGGCTCGCCCGCGGTGACTGACTAAATAGCCCAACTCGGGGTTGAGCCAGTCCCGTGAAGGCCCGCCTTCTTTGACCGTGGTCACCTCTACCGTTTGGCCATTTTTTAACGGCGTATTGAGCGGGACCATCACCCCGTCAATGCGCGCTCCGCGGCAACGGTGTCCGACGTTGGTATGCACGCTATAGGCAAAGTCCACTGCAGTAGCGCCTTGGGGCAACTCCACAATGGCCGCTTCAGGCGTTAGCACATAAATCCGATCGTCCAACACGGCGGCCGATTGAGGGCTAGGCGCAGCAGCGGCCCCTGATAAATCACGCTCCCACGCAAGCAGCTGGCGCAATACCGCAATTTTTGCTTCATATGCCCCACCCGCAGACACACTGGCATATCCCTTGACGCCGGCCTCCTTGTAAACCCAATGCGCCGCGACCCCGTACTCGGAGTGCTGGTGCATCTCTTGGGTACGGATCTGCACCTCGATCGCCTGCCCCGCTAAGTCTCTCACCACGGTGTGCAAAGACTGGTAACCGTTGCCTTTGGGCTTGGCAATATAGTCATCGAACTCAGCGGTCATCGGGGCAAACTGACTGTGAACCCAGCTTAAAGCCGCATAGCAATCAGGCACAGTAGGAACAACAATGCGCAATGCGCGAATATCAAAAACTTGATCAAAATTCAGCGACTTGCCCCGCATTTTTTTGACAATGCTGTAGATGTGTTTCGGGCGACCTTGAACCTGCGCCCTTATACCTTGGTGGGTAAGCTCGGTTTCCAATTGCGAACGTATTTTTTCCACCGCAGCTTCTCGTTCAGTGCGTTTTTCATCTAACCACGTTGCAACTTGACGGTAAGTTTCAGGCTCTAAAAAACGAAAAGCTAAATCTTCAATTTCCCACTTCACCTCCCAGATCCCTAAGCGGTTGGCCAAAGGTGCAAAAACATGTAATGACTCCGCGGCCATGCCAAGGGGAACAGGTAATTTGCTGGAAGCGAAATGACGCAAGGTTTGCAAACGGGAGGCCAGTCGCAGCATCACCACGCGCAAATCACGCGAAAACGCCAACAACATTTTCCTCACGCTTTCCGTTTGAGCTGCCGCGGTTTGTGCCATGGGCGGAGCCTGCCCTGCTCTGCTGGCGGCGCTTTGTGCGATACGCGCCATGCGCTGAAGGCGCACCAGTTTGGTGGTCTCTATCGCCAAATCTGCAAAACTATCTCCGAAGGCTTTGGCAATGACTTCGTGAGGTTTATTCAAGTGTTCGCAGGCATAGACCAAGTAACTTGCGGCTTGCATGGCCTGTGAGCCGCCAATGGAGCGCAGAGTTTCTGCAACCGCGTCGGCATGGGCCAAGACGTTTTCACCCGTGTCCAGGATTTGCTGAGAAAGCAAGGGCTCAGCAAAGGCACGGGCGCGGACTAAAGCATCTGCAAGTTCGGGCAAGCTGTCAGTCGTTGCAGTAATTACTGCCAGGGTTGGCCCCTCCGCAGGGTCGGTCGTCAAACGTTTCATCGTACTTTTTGCGCTACCTTTTTATGTAGCCAGTAAAAATGAAACCACGGCATCGACTTGGTCCGTTGCAATCAAGGTTGGCGCATGACCCACTCCCTCAAACTGGATCAAACGGGCGTGTGGGCCGCGCTCGGTCATCTGTTGAGCCGTTTCTTTCGAGAGTAAATCGGAGTTTGAACCCCGTACTAAAAGAGTCTGCGCCGTGATGGCGTCATAGGCCTGCCATAAAAGCACCTCGCCCTGCGCGGCCATCTCTTGCGTCACCGACCCAAAGGGGGTCGCAATCGCCGGGTCGTAATGAAGCGAGAAAACGTCTTGCCCCGCGTCGTTTTTGACCGCTTTGAGCATGGGCTTTGAAAGCTGCAACCACTGCTCAGGGGTATGCGGCCCAAAACTACTTGAGATCGCCCACATCGCATCGGCAGCGGCTTGTTCGCTTGGAAAATGCCCTGCTTTTCCCAAATACGTTCCGATGCGCTGCAATGCAGACCATTCAATGACCGGGCCGACATCGTTCAGAACCAAGCGACGCAAGTGAACGCCCACACTGGCCAGATGGCTGGCAGCCGCCAACCCAATGAGCCCGCCCATACTGGTGCCGACCCAGTCCAAGGTTTTCGTTTGGAGGTGGGCTAAGAGCGCCAACATGTCTGCCGCATACACAGGCACCTGGTAGCCCAGCGGAGCCACTAACCAATCGCTTTTCCCGCGTCCCACCACATCCGGGCAAATGACGCGAATCGCACCTTCACTTCTTTGAACCAAGGCTTGGGCCAAAACATCAAAATCTCGCCCTTGGCGCGAGAGGCCGTGCACACACAACACCGTGTGATCGGCATCTGGATTGCCCCACTGCCAATAGGCCATGCGATGGGGCTCAGGGGTTTTACAGGAAAAGTAAATCAGTGTTGGGGATGCCATGTTGAAAAGTAGCCGTAAGTGCGGGTGTTGATAATGGCACCATCGTAATTGATCTCCCCATAATTTTTGAAAGAAAAGACCATGTTGAAAGGTAAAACAGCCATCGTGACCGGCTCGACCAGCGGTATCGGCTTGGGCTTAGCCAAAGCCCTGGCAGCCCAAGGTGCCAATATCGTGATGAATGGTTTTGGTGACATCGAGGGTCCGAAAGCTGAGGTCGCAGCCTTGGGCGTCAAAGTCAGCTACCACGGTGCAGATATGAGCCACCCCGACGAGATTGAAGCGATGGTGCGCCACTGTGAAAACACCTTTGGAGCGGTTGATATTTTGGTTAATAACGCAGGTATTCAACATGTTGCGCGGGTCGAGAACTTTCCTCCAGACCGCTGGGATGCTGTGATTGCCATCAACCTCAGCAGTGCATTTCACGCCAGCCGCTTTGCGCTACCGGGAATGCTGGCTCGCAGCTGGGGCCGCATCATTAACGTCGCATCAGTTCACGGGCTTGTTGCGTCTGCAGAAAAATCAGCGTATGTGGCTGCTAAACATGGCTTAGTTGGTTTAACCAAAGTGACGGCGCTTGAGAATGCCACGACCGGAATTACCTGCAATGCCATTTGTCCGGGGTGGGTGTTGACCCCCTTGGTTCAAAAGCAAGTCGATGCCAAGGCCGCGGCCTTAGGCGTGTCTAACTCTGAAGCCACCAAACTTCTGCTCGGTGAAAAAGAACCGTCCATGCAATTCACCACCCCCGAGGAACTCGGCGCACTGGCGGTGTTCCTGTGTTCCAGTGCGGCCAACAACGTCCGCGGAGTGGCTTGGAATATGGACGGCGGCTGGGCCGCGCAATAACTTAAATAAAGGGCAGCGCTTTGAGGGTTGCGCCAATCGCTTGGCCGTCCTTTTGAACAATGACCCGGTCACCCGGTGCGCAGTCGGATGCAACAAGACCGAATCCGATATTTTGTTTTAAGCGGTAAGACCAAACGCAATTGGTGAGATCGCCCACACGTTGGTCGCCTTTGTAAATGCCGTGCCAGTGAAAGCCTAATTCGGTGGGTGTGGTGTTATCGAGCTGCACGCCCAATTGTTGGCGTTTAACGCCCTCACCGTGAATACGCCGAAGCGCTGCGATACCAACCACGTCATCGGCCACATCGAGGTCAATGTATTTTCCTAAGCGCACTTCAAAGGGGTTAGTCGTCCCGTCGGTGTCCCCGCCGTAGGAGATCAGACCGCTTTCAATACGCTCACAGGCGTTCGGTGCGCCGGGCCCGATGCCCCAAGGTTTTCCGGCTTCACGCACCTTGTCCCACAACGCAGTCGCTTTAGATCCGTCCATAAGGTAAAGCTCAAAGCCCCCTTGTTTAGACCAACCCGATCGCGCCAAAACCAAGGGGATTCCGTCAATACTGGTTTCACGAAACCAAAAATACTTCAGCGCGCGAACCCAATCGCCAAACATAGAAGCGATCACATCTTCCGCCTTCGGTCCTTGCACAGCCAAAGGCGACACATCCGGCTCACTCACCTCCACCTTCAAACCCCGCTCAGCCGCAATAGCGCGAGCCCAAAACCAAATATTGGAATCTGCAATCGACAGCCAATAACGGTCGTCATTGAGCTTTAAGAGAATCGGGTCGTTAATCAAAATACCGTCGTGGTTGCAAAGAGGCACATACTTTCCTTGGCCAACTTGGCATTTCGATAAATCTCTTGCACAAAGAATTTGCGCCAACCGCCCGGCGTCTGGCCCTAGCAATTGGACCTGGCGCTCTACTGCGACGTCCCACTGCGAAACGCCGTTGATGATGCGCCAATACTCTTCCTCAGGATGCCCAAAACTGGTGGGCATGAGCATGTTGTTGTAACTTGTAAAGGCGCAAACGCCTTCGGCTTGCGTTGCTGCAAAAAACGGTGAGGGACGCAACCGAGAAGAGGGAGTAATACCAAACATGCAATTTCCTTATTTAATTCAAAGTCAAGAATACAACCGCGCGGGCTTCCATGGCCAAGCCTTCGCCCACCGGCCCTAATTTTTCAGCCGTTTTAGCCTTGACATTCACTTGGTTCACTGATACCGAGAGCGCATGCGCAATGCTTTCTCGCATGGCCGAAATATAGGACGCGAGCTTAGGCGCTTGGGCGATGATAGTGCTATCCACATTACCAATTTCGAAGCCTTTCAAGCGAACGCGTTTGGCAATTTCACTAAGCAGAACAGCGGAATTAGCGCCCTTCCATTGGGCGTCGGTGTCTGGGAAATGCGTTCCGATATCGCCCATGGCTGCGGCACCTAACAAAGCGTCAGAGATTGCGTGTAATAAAGCATCGGCGTCGGAGTGACCTAGCAAGCCTTTAGAAAAAGGAATCTCTACCCCGCCCAAAATCAGCTTGCGGCCTTCGACCAGAGCGTGAATGTCCCAGCCTTCCCCAATACGGATATTCATTTTTTTATTCCTTGTGAATTCAAATCGTCGCCCGTGTTACGGCTTTTCAAAACAGCCTCGGCCAATTCAAAATCTTGGCGGTAAGTGACTTTGAAATTCATCGCGTTGCCCTTGACTAAAAGCGGATGGTGTCCCGCCATTTCCATCGCACTGGCTTCGTCGGTGACCCCTTGAAAATCGCTTGCTATTTGGCTCTGTAAAGCTTTGAGCAAAACGCCCAAGCGAAACATTTGCGGCGTCTGCGCCAGCCACTTGCCTTCACGCGCCACCGTTGATTCAACCCGGCCGTGGGACTCTAACTTTAAAGTGTCTGGCAAAGGCAATGCCAAAAGCCCGCCAACCGCATCACCTTCGCAGGCATCGATCAGCGCGTTCACCATTTCCGGCGTGATTAAGCATCGCGCTGCGTCATGTACCAAAACCCAGTCTGTGTCTCCTGCCCCCTGAGCGCGAAGGGCAAGTAAACCGTTGTAAACGCTGTGCGCTCGGGTTGCGCCGCCGCAAGCTTGACGACTCCAATGGTCGGGCCACTCTGCGTTCGCAGGCCAAACAAATGTGTCGTCAGGTGCCACCACCAGTATTCCACCCGCAAGCCGCTCCACCGCAGACAAGGCCCGAAGGGTGTGCGCCACCATCGGCTCTCCCAAAACCACTTGGTACTGTTTGGGCTGGGCCGTTTCAGCCCGTGCTCCGGAGCCTGCGCAAGGAACCAAAGCGAAGAAACGGGTTGCAGCGCTGGAGCCCTGAGGGGTATCAAAGGAAGGTGATTTAGGCGTGTTTGGGTTCATAGCGTGAGGACCATTCTAAAATCAGCTTCGTTCCCTGTTTATAACCCTCCGACACCCCCTCTTGGGGCGCACGGGGGTTTTTGTATTTGTACTGCTCCATGACCCTTGTTTCCTTCGCTGTTCCGTCCCTTTCGGTGGGCAAACGTTTCACCCTGCCCCGCCCTGTGGGTTCGGCCGACGCAGTCCTTTTAGCCCAGTTAGCCCAGCGCGATAAAGCAGCAGGCCGAATCACAGCGATCGTGACCGCAGACGCCAGTGACGCGCAAAGACTCATCGACGAAATGGGATTCTTTGCCCCTGCGTTGCGTTATGCCTTGTTCCCCGATTGGGAGACCCTCCCCTACGATACTTTTTCACCCCACCAAGACTTAATCAGCGAACGCTTGGCAACGCTTTGGCGAATCAACCAACGTGACAAAGACCAAGGCGCAGATGTCATTTTGATCCCAGCGACCACGGCTTTGTACCGCTTGGCGCCGCCCTCCTTTTTAGCGGGCTATACCTTTGAGTTCAAGGTCAAACAAAAACTCGATGAAGCAAGACTTAAAGCCCAGCTTACGCTGGCAGGCTACAGCCATGTCAGCCAAGTTGTCAGCCCCGGTGAATACGCCGTGCGCGGCGGACTCATTGATCTTTTTCCTATGGGCTCCTTGGTCCCGTTTCGGGTGGATTTATTTGACGACGAAATTGACAGCATCCGCACCTTTGACCCCGATAGCCAGCGCAGCCTTTACCCTGTTCCTGATGTGCGTTTGTTGCCCGGACGCGAATTCCCCATGGATGAGGCGGCGCGTACCAAGTTTCGCAGCCGCTGGCGCGAGTTGTTGGAGGGCGACCCGACCAAAAGCCGCATTTACAAAGACATGGGCGCTGGCGTCGCTACCGCAGGCATAGAGTACTACCTGCCTTTGTTTTTTGATGAAACAGCTACTGTTTTTGATTACCTGGGTGAACATGCCACGGTGGTTTTGCATGGCGATTTAGAACCGGCTTTTCAACGCTTTTGGCAAGACACCAAAGACCGCTATCGCTTGGTTCAAGGCGACCCCGAACGCCCGGTGCTACCGCCAGAGGCTTTGTTTTTAGGGATTGAGCAATTCCACACCCGCGCCAAAGATTACGCCCAACTCGCCCTACGCCCCCCGTCTGGGCTTGACGCTGCAAACGCTTTCGCCGAGTTTGAACCCATGCCCATGGTCGCGGCGGTACGCGGTGCCCCCGACCCTTTGCTTCAACTCAAAGCCCATATTCAAAGCACCAAGCATCGGGTGTTGATCTTGGCTGAAAGCACGGGGCGACAAAGCAGTCTGCTTGACTTTTTACATGCCAGCGGCCTGACTCCACCTGTTTTTGATACCTTGGTTGAATTTTTAGGCAGCGATGAAAAGGTCGGCATTGCCACCGCTGCGCTGAACGTGGGTTTTGGCTGGTTAGACCAAGGTATTGATCTCGTTACCGAGACCGAACTCTTCGCCGCAGGCCCCACCACGCGGAGACGAAAAAAACAAGAACAGGTTAGTGATGTTGAGGCACTCATCAAAGACCTCAGCGAGCTCAAAATTGGCGACCCTGTCGTTCACTCCGCCCACGGAATCGGGCGCTACACCGGCCTAGTCCATCTCGACCTGGGCCAACTCAACCTTGCCGGTGAGCCCGAGTTACAAGAGTTTTTACACCTTGAATACGCCGACAAAGCCACGCTTTATGTGCCCGTCAGCCAACTCCAGCTCATTAGCCGTTACACCGGTGTCAGTGCGGATGAAGCACCGCTTCATCGCTTAGGCAGCGGCCAATGGGAAAAAGCCAAACGCCGCGCGGCCGAACAAGTTCGAGACGCCGCAGCCGAGCTTTTGAACATCTACGCCCGACGCGCTGTGCGAGAAGGCCATGCGTTTCGCTACAGCGCCCAAGACTACGAAACCTTTGCCAATGATTTCGGCTTTGATGAAACCGCGGATCAACGCGCTGCCATCCACGCGGTGATTCAAGACATGATCAGCCCCCGGCCGATGGACCGACTGATTTGCGGCGACGTAGGTTTTGGTAAAACCGAAGTCGCGCTGCGGGCCGCCTTTGTCGCTATCACTGGCGGCAAACAAGTCGCGCTGTTGGCCCCCACAACGCTTTTGGCCGAGCAACACTACCAAACTTTGGTCGACCGGTTTAGCAAATGGCCTGTCAAAGTAGCGGAGATCAGCCGTTTTCGCTCTGGCAAGGAAGTCACAGCATCGCTTAAAGGCATTGCCGATGGAACCATTGACATCGTGGTGGGAACCCACAAACTACTGAGCAAAGACACCCATTTTCACGATCTGGGTCTTTTAATCATTGACGAAGAACACCGTTTTGGGGTTCGCCACAAAGAGGCGATGAAGTCTATGCGGGCGGAGGTCGATGTGCTTACGCTGACTGCGACACCTATTCCTCGAACCCTTGGAATGGCTTTGGAAGGTTTGCGTGATTTAAGCGTCATCGCAACCGCACCGCAGCGACGTTTGGCCATTAAAACCTTTGTTCGAACCGAGGGCGCTGGCGTGATCAGAGAAGCCGTGCTGCGCGAACTCAAACGCGGCGGACAGGTTTACTTCTTACACAACGAGGTGGAAACGATTGAGAACCGACGCGCCAAACTCGAAGAACTCCTGCCCGAGGCCCGTATTGCGGTCGCCCATGGGCAAATGCCGGAGCGCCAACTTGAATCGGTGATGCGTGACTTCGTGGCCCAGCGTTACAACCTCTTGCTGTGTTCCACCATTATTGAGACTGGTATCGATGTGCCTACCGCCAATACCATTGTGATGAGCCGCGCCGATAAATTTGGCCTAGCCCAGTTGCACCAATTGCGCGGACGCGTCGGACGTAGCCACCACCAAGCCTACGCTTACCTCATGGTTCCTGATTTAGAAGGCCTCACCAAACAAGCCAGCCAGCGCTTGGATGCGATTCAACAAATGGAAGAACTCGGTTCAGGCTTTTATTTGGCCATGCATGATCTTGAAATTCGCGGGGCCGGCGAAGTTTTGGGAGAAAGTCAAAGTGGAAATATGCTGGAAGTGGGCTTTCAGCTTTACAACGAAATGCTCAGCGAGGCAGTGCGCTGCTTGAAAGCGGGGATCGAACCCGACTTACTCAGCCCTTTGAACGTCACCACAGAAATCAACCTGCACGCTCCCGCGCTTTTACCGAATGACTATTGCGGCGATGTGCATTTACGCTTGAGCTTTTACAAAAAACTGGCTACGGCACAAAACGCCGATCAGATCGACGCACTGCTAGAAGAAATTGTGGACCGTTTTGGCAAACTCCCCGCCCAAGGGCAGACGCTCATTGATGTCCACCGGCTGCGCGTTTTGGCAAAACCCTTTGGCGTTCTCAAAGTGGACGCTGCGCCCGGCGTGATCAGTATCACCTTCAAGAAAGATCCACCCATTGATCCAATGAAGATCATCGAGCTGATCCAAAAAAACAAACACATCAAACTCGCCGGCAACGAAAAACTGCGCATCGAGCGTGAGCTTCCCGAGGCCAAGGCGCGGGCGCAGATGGTGCGCGATATTTTGCGGAGTCTGGGGCAGCCGGTTCTCGCGCATGATCCTGCTTAATGCTACTTAATGCTGCTTGATGAATTAAGTTAGAAAATACCTTGCAATGACAACACCCCCACAACAACTGCAAAACCTGACCATCCATGGTTTCAGCCCGCCGCTTTCACTTTCAAAGTTCAAGTTGATTGCGTTCGACATGGACTCCACGTTGATCAATATCGAGTGTGTAGACGAGATTGCCGACGCAGCAGGCCGCAAAGCGGAGGTGTCCGCCATTACCGAAGCCGCTATGCGAGGCGAAATTCTTGACTATAAAGAAAGCCTGCGCCAAAGGGTGCAATTGCTTAAAGGGGTTACGGTTGCACAGATGCAGCAAGTGCTCAATGAACGCCTGCAACTCAACCCTGGCGCTGCCGACTTAGTCAGGGCGTGCAAAGCCGCTGGGTTGAAAATACTTTTGGTTTCTGGCGGCTTTACTTTTTTTACAGACGCAGTTCGCGATCGTTTAGCGATTGACTGGACCCGCTCCAATGTTCTCGAAATTCAACACGGTGAACTCACAGGCCGGATGGTCGACCAAGACTGGGGCGATATTTGTGACGGCGAAGAAAAACGCAAGATGCTGCTGCAAACCTGCGCCAGTATGGGCATCTCTCCCAGCCAAGCCATTGCCATGGGAGACGGGGCCAACGACCTCCCCATGATGCAAGAAGTCGGCTTATCCGTCGCCTACCACGCGAAACCCGCTGTCCAAGCGCAAGCGATGGTGGCGATTAACGAAGGCGGGTTAGATCGTTTGTTGGAAGTCTTGGTTTAACGCAAGGGTTTTAGAAGATCCGACAAACCGTTGTGGTCAATCTCATGCATGAGCTGCAGCAAGCGGCCAATTTCGCTTTTGGGGAAGCCTTCTCGGGCAAACCAGTTGAGATAGTTGCCAGGAAGGTCTGCGATGAGTACACCTTTGTGTTTCCCAAAGGGCATGGGCAGGCTTACAAGGCGCTGTAAATCTTCGGGCTGCATCGTGTTTGTTACTTTACGCCATCAAGACTTCGGGCCGCCCAGCTTCAACAACAAAAGCCGCAAGGGTACGAACTGTGCTGTCCTTGCGTTGAACATCGTCAAGAACACGCAGATTCACGCTCAACCGCTCAGGCGTGAATTCTGCGACGCCGTAACCCCGGTACCGCGACTCGGCAAATACAAAATGTGGGTTTTCCTGAACCATTGGCAACAAAGAATCCGAGCTTCCAGACTTGGACGTGATACTCGTTCCACAAAACTCAACGCCTATTTTTTTGCTTTTCGGGTTGGCGTAATCCGTCAGCACATGGCCTACCCAGTTTTCATGCACATCGCCTCCGAAAATCACGGGGTTGGGCGTTGAGTATTTAGTTAAGGCATCGGTCAATCGGATCCGCGCTGCGCTGTAACCGTCCCAGCCGTCATTCCATATTTTTTGAGATGGACCTAAAGAAAAATCCCGTGGCCCGAAGAGACTTTGTTGTCCCAATACATTCCAAGTGGTTTGTTTGGCCGAGGGGCTGTCCAAAGCCGTGTTGAGCCAGCGTTCCTGTTGCGTTCCCAACATAGAGCGTTTGGAGTCGTTCCATTCTGGGCAGGACTCAGGGCGAACAATGCTAGATCCCGTTTTTCCATTGAGACTGCAAACCTGCGGGTCTTTGTACTGGCGGGCGTCAAGCAGTCGCAAACCGGCTAACCGGCCAAAACTCACTTGGCTGTAAATACGCATTTCAGCGCCTTGGGAAAGCCCGGCGATTGCTTGGGTTAGAACGCTCGAACGCAACGGCATATTTTCGTAATACGCTTGATAGGCCGCAGCGCGGCGCTGAGAAAAATCTGGGGCGCTGACAAACCCATCGCCCGCTTGGGTACCCGCGTAGTCGTTTTGAACTTCATGGTCATCCCAGGTCATGAGCCAAGGACACGCCGCATGCATAGACTGTAAATCCGGGTCGGATTTGTACAACGCATATCGGGCACGGTAGTTCTCTAACGTTAACACCCAACCGCCTGTGGGGCTGCGAAAACGACTGCCTGTTCCGGGGTATTCGTAAATGTAATCCCCTAAAAACAGAACAGCGTCTAGATTTTCCGATTGCATATGTCGCCAGGCGCTGAAGTATCCGTCCTCCCATTTTTGGCAAGATGCATAAGCCAAACGAAGCCGTTTAGAGGCTACTTCGGGATGCGGGAAAGTTCGTGTCCGCCCCACCGGACTCACCGCATCCCCCACCATAAACCGGTAAAAGTACCAACGGTCTGACGCTAAGTTGGGGACTTCGATATGTACTGAAAAACCCAAATGGGATAGGGCTTGCGATGTGCCGCTTTGGACAATGTGTTGGAACGTATCGTCGTGGGCCACTTCCCAGCGAACGGTTGCTTGCCCGTCCACCGCGAGTCGAAGGGCCAGCGGGTCAAGCCGAGTCCACAGTACAACGCCTTCATGGGTTGGCGAACCGCTGGCTACGCCGCAGAAAAAAGGATAGTGAAGCGTTCGGGCTTGACTTTGCGCACTGCGGGGCAAGCACAACGTCGCGCTACTTGCGCTGATTAGCCGAAGCAGCTGTCTTCGGTCTAAGGTTGCCGCGTTTTCCATTGAGAAAACCAATTTCCAAAGTCGAATAAGAGCGGTTTGTAAACCAAGCTAACCAAAACCAAGGCCAGAGGAACGGTAGCGATATAACCGACGGTTTTAAATCCCCACGCACCGCAAATCGCACCCGCTATAAAACTAAGCAAAAGTTTGAGGTGCATTCCTAGCTTTTTGCGATTCGCTCTCACACGCGTCGATTCTGGAAAATGGCGATTGATATAAAACAAAAGCCCAAGCTCAATGCCAATATCGGTAACCAAGCCCGTGATGTGGGTGGTGCGAATTTCGCCATTCGACTGTTTGGTGATCAGTGCATTTTGCAGTCCCATGATGAAACACAGCAACACCACCGTATAGGGAACCAAGGCGACGCTACGCGCATCAATCGCAGCGCCAAAGAGGCCAAACACCAAAAGCAAAATTGCTTCAACCAGTAAAGGGCGGCCAAAGGCACTGCGCAAATTTCTTCGCAAGGCCCACCGGACCATCATTGCGGTGGTCATCGCGCCACCGATAAAAGCCATGAGCGAACCAAATCCAATCCAAAGCAGCACCCCATGGCCTAACACCAGGTTATCGGCCATTGAAGAGACCACGCCACTCATGTGCGAGGTGTACATGCCCACGGCTAAAAATCCACCGGCGTTGATCGCTCCAGCCACAAAACAAAGTATCGCGCCTAAGGGCACACTCACCCCAAAAGTTTGATTGGAGTCTGTTGGGGCAAAGGACATTACAAGGCCTGACCCAAGCGGGCAACCCCCTCTTTGATCTTTTCAACATCAGCCGTCGCAAAACTCAAGCGAAAGGTCGATGGGTCAGGGTCATTAGCAAAGAAAGGGGCGCCAGGTACGAATGCCACCAATTTGTCGATCGCTCGGCGGGCAAATTCGGCGGCATTGTCGGATGTGCCGCCTTTTCCGGTGAGTTGAGCCCAAAAGAACATGCCGCCTTGGGGGGCGTTAAAGGCGATTGCTTCGCCCAAGGTGGTTTTCAAACATTCGCCCATGATGCGGGCGCGTTCCGCATAAGTCGTTCGGACAACGCCCAAAGCTTTGTCTATACGCGAAAGGGTGAGGTAGTGGGCTGCAATAGCCTGGGTCAGGTTGCTGGTATGGGTATCGCTGAATTGTTTGCACATCGTTGCCCGAGCCAATAATTCCGGAGGGGCAATCATCCAGCCCACGCGCAAGCCTGGGCTCAAGACTTTGCTGAGGCTGCCGCAGTGGACTAAATACTCCCGACTGCCTGGGACTTCGGCGCTGAGCGCCAACAGGCTGGGCGGCGGTGCCTTGTCAAAGTACAACTCGCCGTAAGGGTCGTCCTCAACGATTAAGGTGTGGGTTCGCGCCGCGATTTCCAAAATACGCTTGCGTCGCTCTAGGCTCAATGTTGCGCCGCTGGGGTTTCCGAACGTAGGAATGAGGTAAACCAGCTTGGGCCGGTGTTCCTCGATTAACTGCTCCAACCGGTCCACATCCACGCCGTCCGCATCAATGGGGGCGCCTATCAGTTGTGCGCCATACAAACGAAAACATTGGATCGTAGCTAAAAAGGTGGGCGCCTCGACAATCACTTTGTCACCGGGCGAGATCATGGTTTTCCCAACCAAGTCCAAGCCCTGCTGGCTGCCGGTGGTTACGATCAGGCCTTGCGGCGCGACCGTGGCCCCTTTGGCCGCCATAAAAATACTGATTTGCTCGCGCAAGGGCTCCCACCCTTCGGTCGCGCCGTATTGCAACACCGGACCCGGGTTGTGGGTCATAACTGCATCCGTTGCGATCCGAAGCCCTTCCACATCAAACAAGGCAGGATCGGGAAAGCCCCCCGCAAAGCTAATAATTCCAGGCTTACCCAGCAGCTTAAACAGCTCCCGAATGGCAGAGGTTTCGATTTGGTTCAAGCGATCAGCAAATTGCAAAGCCATGGTGTATCTTTCGCGGTGGTGTCTTTTCTGTATTGTCGCCTTAGTCTTCCCCCTTTTATGACCCCTTTCCAGATCGAAACTTTTTTCTCTACCCTGCAAGCGGCAAACCCCCATCCACAAACGGAGTTGCACTTTGCGAGCGTGTTTGAGTTGTTGGCTGCCGTGTTGCTTTCCGCGCAGGCCACAGACATCGGAGTTAACAAGGCCACACGCCGATTATTTGTCGTAGCCCCTACTCCGCAAAAGATAGTGAGCCTGGGACTGGAAGGCTTGGAAAACCACATTAAAACCATTGGTCTTTTTCGAAGTAAAGCCCGACACTTGCTGCAAACCTGCCACATGCTGGTGGATTTACATGGCGGCAAAGTTCCAAGAACCCGTGAAGCACTTGAAGCCCTCCCAGGGGTAGGTCGAAAAACAGCGAATGTGGTTTTGAACGTGGCCTTTGGTGAGCCGACGATGGCTGTGGATACCCACTTGTTTCGCCTCGGAAACCGAACCGGCTTGGCGCCGGGTAAAACGCCCTTGGATGTGGAGCGCAAACTTCTCAAACGCATCCCTGAGAAATACCTCGTAGACGCGCATCATTGGCTGATTTTGCATGGGCGTTATGTCTGTCAGGCGCGAAAGCCTTTGTGCGGAAAGTGTTCCGTCTCTTCGGTATGTAGCTACAAAGAGAAAGCTATGAATCCCTCCTAAGAGGACAAGTTTCGCTTTATCTGAAGCGTATTAGTGACTGACCAAAAAATCCAAACCCAGCTTATGGGCCGCAGCTTGCAGTCGCTTATCCAACGTCAATAGCTTTGCCGTGGGCGTGAGCTTCGTAGCAGCTAATAGGTGCGCATCCACATAGCCAATCCCCATGCCGTGTAAAGCGTTGGCGGTGATGAACTGCATGACTTCGCTGTCATTGGCATGCGTTGCCAAGGGTAAATTTGAAAGTGCCTCTATCACCACACTGCGTTGTTGCAGGCTTCCTAAAGCCAACTCACCGACAACAAACGGATGGATCAATACCTGGTTGCTATTCAAAAGCACAGTTAACTCTGCATTGGTACGTTGCAGATGGTCTACCCACACCGATGTATCTACTAAAACCACAACACGGTCTAAATGGCGGTGGCTGAACGGCGTCGGGGAGCGGCTTCAAAGGTAGGCTCAGTGCCTCCCAAAAGCGCCAATCGGCGAGCGCTTTCTCTTTCAATCAGAGCTTTAAGCGCTTCTCTTACGAGGCTTGATTTCTCTTTTAGGCCAGTCAGTACTTGGGCTTGATTGAGTAAAAGATCATCAATAGCAAGTGTGGTGCGCATGGTTTATGTCTCTATGGCGATAGTAAGGCACAAATAATAGCATCATTTAGTGCTAATTAATGTGCTTATAGAACCAAAGTAACCCAATCCCCATAACCGGGCGCAAGCTTTGGCCATTGATTGGCATCGCTTACGTCTCGGATGCCTTTGGAAATTAAATCTGCGGCGCGTGCTACGCCTGCGTGGGTGATCCAAACGTGATCTTGCGTAGCGTTAAGTACGGTCTGATCCCAAACCTGAGCCACACGCTCCAAAACGCTGTTGGTACTTTCAACTCCACCGAAGCGGTGGTTTCCAAAATCATCGGTCCAAGCGCTTAGGGCCTGGGGATCGATCGCATCCCAAGCCACTCCTTCCCACAAACCAAAATTCATCTCTGCCAAACGCGGCTCTAGGGTAAAACCCAAATCGGGTCGAATCGTTTGTAAGGCGGCTTGAAGTTGAAGGCAGCGCCGAAGGGGGGAAACTTCAACCTTTAGGCCCGCCGGCAACACATCAGCCAGCTCCAAGGCCGCTACTTGCGTAGCGAACTTATCCGCTTCAATATCCAAAACGCCGTAACAAATACCTGCGTCAATCAGCGGCTTGGCGTGACGAACGATCCACAAGGGCATGTCAGCGGGCCGCCCAGCCCAAGGCCAAAGCCCATCCAAGATAGAAAGCCAATTCTGAGACCTGTTGCGTCGTCCCTAAGCAGTCGCCGGTAAATCCTTGTAAACGAAATGCAAACAAGCGCCAAGTTCGCCAAAAAGCAAATGCCGACCCCGCTAAAGCAGCGGCCCACACTTCCCAAGGCACTGGGAAAAACCATACGCCTAAGCCTAAGGCAAGATCACAGAACAAGGCGGCAAGTGCCAAACTTTGGATGGAGATTTGATCGGCCAAGGGCTTGGACTTAGATCCCGCGTCATCGCCCACATGCGGCAATAAGCGAATCACAAACAAGGGCCACATGCGCGAGACCACGTGAGCGCCCATCAAAGCCGCGCACATACCCACGCTACTCACAGAACCAATCAAAGCCAACAAAGCCACCTTGGCCAACAAAGCCAAAACTACCGCGATAGCTCCAAAAGCACCTACGCGCGAATCCTTCATGATGATCAAAGCACGCTCACGGTCGTAACTGCCGCCCAAACCGTCAGCCACATCGGCCAAACCGTCTTCATGGAAAGCGCCCGTGATCCAAACGCCTGCTGCCGTTCCCAAAACCGCAGCGACCAAAGGCGCATACGCCGTTGGCAGCAAAGCCAAAAGCGTAGCGGTGAGTAAGGTAACAATGCCGCCGACAACGACACCCACAACAGGAAAGTACGCCGCACTGGCGCGCAGCATCTCAGGGCTAAACCCAACCCATTGCGCCAAGCGCCCGGTGACAGGAATCCGTGTAAAAAATTGCAGCGCGATCAGGAAATGGCGTAACGCAGTCATGGTGATAGAGACGCTGTCTCCGACTTTTCAGACACACCGGCCGCCTCAAAACTCGCCATGTCTCGCAAGATGCTACAGGCGGATTGCAACAGCGGCCAAACCAGCGCCGCCCCAGAGCCTTCACCCAAGCGCAAGCCTAAATCTAACAAGGCTTGAACGCCGAGGTGTTGCAACATGAACTCATGTCCGCGCTCGCCAGAGCGGTGCGCAAACACACAGCGCTGTAACACCAAGGGCTCTAGAGCATGGGCAACCAAAACCGCAGAGGTAGCAATAAAACCATCCACCACGATGACACGGCGCTCGGAGGCCGCCTGCAACACCGCGCCCACCATGGTCGCAATTTCAAATCCTCCGAACGCAACCAAGGCGTCTAGGGGCGCTTGGGCTTGCGCGTGAAAAGCTAAAACCTCTCGTAAGATTTCTGTTTTTCGCACAACCGCCGGTGCGTCTAAACCCGTTCCCGCGCCCGTACATTGGGAAATATCCAACCCTGCCAGCCGCGCTAACAGCAAGGAGGCCGCCGAGGTATTGCCAATGCCCATCTCGCCCAGCAGCAAGGCATTGCCGGGCAAGCCCTTCACAATTTCTTGTCCGTTAGTAAGGGCCGCTTGACATTGAGCGCTTGACATCGCCGCTTGCGCAGACGAGTCAGCGGTGCCTTTTTCGCCTCCGGCCACTTTGCGAACCAACAAGCCAGGGCGCGTTGCTCTGGCGGGTAATCCGGCTAGAAAATCGTGGTTCACACCGCAATCGACCACTGTCAAGGCAATGCCGTTTTGCTTAGCCAATACGCTAACTGCTGCCCCGCCGGCAAGGAAGTTTTCTACCATTTGCCAACTCACATCGCTTGGAAACGCAGAGATTCCCCGCGCTGTCAGCCCGTGGTCTCCTGCAAAAACCACCATCTGTGGCTGCGACAAAATAGGGTCTTGTGACCCCAGAATTTCACCGATCTGAAGTGCTAGTTCTTCTATTCGTCCTAGTGATCCCAAGGGCTTGGTCTTGGTGTCAATTTTGTGTTGCAAGCTTTGACGGAAAGCGAGATTTTGCAGGTTGTCGATGGGAGGTATAAATTGAAGAGTCATACAAATAGATTTTTTAATGAGGTGTCACGTTGGCTTGGGTTTTCATGTTGGGTAAAGCAACCCATTGATCGCCTACCGCATGAATCGCGATTCGGTTATCAAAGGCGGCCTTCACGGCTTCATGGGTTGCTGGATTATGCGTTTGGCCGTGGTGCGTAATGCGTCCATCGCGCATCACCACCAAAGCATCCGCATGAAGCGCAATAGTTATTTCGTGTAACACGCTGACCACCGTTGTTCCGTGGTTAATCAAGTCTTCGACCACACACAACCAATCCCCTTGATGCGGGGGGTCCAAATTAGCGAGCGGCTCATCCATGAGTAAGACTTGAGCTTCAACAGCCAGTGCCCGGGATAAAAGAACCCGTTGGCGCTCACCACCAGAA
>Ga0247843_1004907_pt1 | contig 19342 bp, 9 predicted proteins | sample LaCruzMarch2017__FD_192420 | JGI IMG/M metagenome (GOLD analysis project Ga0247843, IMG submission 192420) | Freshwater microbial communities from meromictic Lake La Cruz, Castile-La Mancha, Spain - LaCruzMarch2017_8m | ecosystem: Environmental > Aquatic > Freshwater > Lake | place: Spain...
AGGCCATCGACTTGATGTTGTCCGAGGACTCTCAGGTTCCCGAGATCATCGGCCGGCACCGGGTGGCCTTGGCCCGGTTGATTCGCCTGGCCGAGACTGCCATTCGCAGCGGAGGACGGCTCATCTACTTGGGTGCCGGCACCAGCGGCCGCCTCGGAGTCTTGGACGCAAGTGAATGTCCACCCACGTTTCGGACCCCGCCCGAGTGGGTCCAGGGCATCATGGCCGGCGGCGAGAAAGCCTTGCACACCTCCGTGGAAGGCGCCGAAGACGACGCCGGGGCAGGGCGTGAAGCCCTTCGTCTCCGTGAGGTTTCCTCGAAAGATGTCGTGGTGGGCATCGCAGCCTCTGGAAGAACCCCTTATGTTTGGGGAGGATTGGCTGCAGCCCGTGAAGCCGGAGCCCGGACCGCCTTGCTCTGCTTCAATCCCCATCTGAAATTCAGCCGAAACCTCCGGCCGGATGTGGTGCTAGCGATCGACGTCGGCCCCGAGGTACTCACTGGATCCACCCGACTCAAGGCCGGCACCGCCACCAAGCTGGTCCTCAATATTCTCAGCACCCTCACCATGGTCCGCCTCGGGAAGGTTGAGGAGAACCTGATGATCGACCTCAACCCCTCCAACGTGAAACTGCGCGATCGGGCGTGTCGTATCGTGCAGGACTTGACTGGTGTGACTCCCGAGATTGCCCAATCGGCCCTCGAAGCCTCTGGTTGGCGCGTCCAGGCCGCCATTCAGACTTTGCGCCGAAAGCGTTCCCAGCGCTGATCCCTCAGAAGCCTGCCCCATCCCGGTAAATGACTGCAGAATCACCTTGCAGTCAGAACGCATTTGCCAAACGACCGCCAGGGTGTTTGATCTGGGGTCTATTGTTTCGGGGAACAACGCAATGAATCCCACGGTCATGCATGGTTTGGCGATCGGGCTGTTGGTCAGCTTCGGTATGGTGATCGGCATTGCCATCGTCTTCGCCACTTTGTATCGCCGTCACCTTCGGGCCTTGCGGATGACCCAGCGCTGGATGGATCCACTCACTCCCCTCATCGGTTCCAGCAGATCAGCACTCACCCTGCCTCTGCCCAACCGCTGGCTTGCCATCCGCAGTTCCAACACAGCCTTCCTTCGCGAGATTCTGCACATCGGGCCTGAGGAAGGTTCGCGTTGGTCCGAGGCTCTGGTGCGGTCCCGTGAACGGGTGATTTTTATTTCGCCGCCGTGGCGTGGTTGGTCGTTGGTGGTCGGTGCGGCCATCCCGGATCCCACCGCCGATATCGATCAACTCTACCGGTTTCTCTCCGGTCTAAGCCGAGAAGTGGGCGAAGTTCAATTCTTCTCTGCCGACCGTGTCCTCAATCACCATGCTTGGGCATGGCTCCGGGAGGGTAACGTGGTGCGGGCCTATGCCTGGGCCGGCGAGACCTTGTGGAGTCAGGGTGACCAGACCTTGGATGAACGACTCCTGGGCTTCACCTTCCGCGATTACGGGGAAGCCGTTGAAGGCCCCGGTATTTGCGGAGGTCCATCCGAGCAACAGAATGCCGAGAGAGTGGCCTTGCTGGCCCGTCGTTGGAGCGTCGACCCTTCCGAGGCCAGCGCCTATTTTCTCGCTCTGGAGGCCTCCTCTCGCGTCCGTCGCAAAGGCCTCGACGCCGCCGAGTGACATCGGCTCAGTGCTCCGGATGAGAGCTTGCCGACCCCGATTTTTTCTCGGGACTTGAAGGTAAATCATTCCGGGTTGAGAGTCCTTAAAGCGGTTCCAAAAAATCCGCCCCACCAAGGCCATGACCCGTTCCATTGGACTGAATCCACCCAACCCCACCGATCTCCATCGGCACATCAACCTGAAACTGGCCGAGTTGGGCCTGACCGGTGTGCCGTTGCCCGGTGAAACCGAGCCGCTGGATTCACTGCTCGAGAATTTCATCGCCCAGGGCCGCGAGAAGGATCGTCTGCTCGCTCGTTATGCCAGTCCGGTGGACCGCCGGATCAACAACTTCATCCACGATTATCTTTCCGATACGGCAGTCCCCCGGGAATTGCCGCGGAACACCTTCGTCTTGGATCAGTATGGCCTGGCCCGTGTCCTGTCCCTGCCACCCGACAAAGACGACGTCGCTTCGCCCATGTTGCGCAGCTACCGATTGCGAAACGGAATCCTGCACAATCCAAAGTCGGACCGGCGGACCACCTCGGGCATCTTCCATGTCACCGAGGGCGGGTTGCCCATTCCTGACGACAAGAAGGGCGTTCCCAAGACGGTGTTCGCCGACCTTTTGGCGCGCGCGCTGCAACCGCCGGAAGAACTCCTTCGGCTGCCGTTCACCGCTTCCGGAGCCAATCCGGCTGCTTGCGTGGTTTCTTTGCTGATCCGTCCGGTCATCTGCCCGGAGGTTCCCGGCGTGATGCCCAGCAAGAGCATGGAGATCCGATTTTTCGTGCCGGGATCCCTGGTGGCCAACCTCGACTTTGTCGAAAGCATCTTCGGCAACGCGGGAGACCCGTTGCTCCCGGACAACGACGCATCACTGGATGCCGAGCATTGGAGTGGACACACCGGATGCGTGATCCTGGCTCCGCACCTCAACGGGCTCACCAAAAAGGAAGTCGGACTTCCGCATTGGGACGAGGCCACCGAGCGTCAGCGTCGGGATGGCATGTGCTGGTCCGACCCGCGGGAGCTCTACAACGACGGGAACGCCTTCAAGCTGACCGCACGGGATGCCTCTGGTGTCATCGTGACCCTCATTTCGGACAACTACTTCGGCTACTGCAAGAAGGAGGTCAAAACCCAGATCAGTTTCGCAGCCAACCTCTTTGGCATGGTCGAGGAAGAGCACGCAGGCGGAGCGTTGGTCTTCGCCCGTCATGATCTCGGCAGTGAATACGATGCCCAACAACATCGCGCCGATTTCCCGTACAGTTTTTCGGAAGTGACCCGGCTGATTCCCCATGAACTGAACCTCCAGCCCGAAGGGCATGCCGTGGACCGGCGCTTTCCGAAGGTGGTGTACGTGCCTGAGAACGCCCGCTTCGACATCGAGTCCCTGACGGTCCGATGGGATGATGCCGGGAAATCCCAGTCCATCCGACTCCGACGGGACCATCACTATATCCTGCCGAGTGGATTCCGGGTGCATCTGGAGCCGCCGGCCATGGCAGCACGAGCCTGGCGTCTGGTGGGTACCCGTCCGGAGGGCACCCTCTGTCACAAGCCCTGCACCGTCTCCGGAGGCGGCAAGAGCGAGATCTCCAAGCCCATCACCGACGCCATTCTCTTCGGTTCGGTCTTCGTCGCAGACCTGACGCAGGATTTCGACCGAGTGGCCGTGGTCGTGGCTCGAGATTTTTCTCGGAGGTTCCGTGATCCCGCCCGCAATGGTGTGGACCAGCGACCCATCCTGAGCCCGCGTCGAACCCTGGGTTCGGTCATCAAGCTCCTGACACCGAGCGAGGATTTTTCCGACGAACACAATGCCTGGATCGGTTCTGTGCCTCCGCACATCCGGGAACTGGTTCTCGTCGTGAAGCGCTTTTGGCAGCCCTCGTGGGGCGAGAACTGGCGCTCACATTTCAGCGTCGATGTCATCAACGGCACCCCTGCCAACGAGCTGCGACTGGGGCGCAAGCGATTGGTCACCCAGTTCCTGCGCGTGGGTTATGACGACGACGGAGCCTGGCGCACTTTCGGTCTGCGGAAGGATTACCTCCCGGCCTTCAAGCTTCAGATGGAAGACGACATCACGGCCAGCGTGACCGTGCCGCGCAGCCAGTTGCCGGGCTTGGACCCCCAGAGCGTTTATCCGTCGCTCAAATTTGTTCAGAACACCGAGTTCCGGCTTTTCCAACGACCGGACGACGCCATCCATCGCGGGTATGACAAGGCTGCCGAAGCCGACTTCGCGGGTGGAGGATGCTTCTTCAGCAACTACGAACCCATTTCACGCAAGCAGGCCCGCGAGCTTGTCGATGATGCCGTCGGACTCAACCAATACACCGCGCCCATGCGGGCTCTGATCGAAGCAGCCGCAGCCTCGGAACCGGGCGATGGTTCTCCCGAATGGATCGTCGTCACTTCTCATCCTCGATTGGTGGACGGCAAACCCTCGAAGAATCCTCGGTACCTTCAAACGCGTCCGGACCTCATCGATGAGCTCGGACGTCATCTGACCAGCATTTCGGCCCGATTGGCGCGGCGCTTGGCCTCCGATCGTCCCGTGCACACGCCGGTTCATGCCGTCTTGGCGGGTCGCCGGAACAACCCGGCAGAACCCGGAGTGCGTCCGCTGGCCTGCTATGGGCCCATTCATCACATGGAGTTGCCGGAGGCGTTCATGGAGTTCATCGCCAGCATGACCGGCAAGTCCCCGTCAACAACCGGGGCCGGTAGCGAGGGGGCCCTGACCAAGGGACCTTTCAACGCACTGCCGCCAATCTACGATCTCAATGCGGCCTTCGTGAGTCTGGCTGTCTCCGAGAACCCGGTGTTCCTGACCAGTGCTGGATGCCTCGGGCCCAAGACCCGTGTGGATCATGACGTCAGCCTGCTCGTTCCGGAGGTCTGGTGCCGTATGGGCGTCACGGAGCGGGATCCGGCCTTCCTGATCGCCAACGGGTATCTGGAGCGAGTGGCGGACTTCACCCACGAGGGGCGGACCGTTCCGGCCAGTCGCCTGGGGTGGCGGGTTACGCTCAAGTTCGTGAACGACTTCCTGGGGCGTGTCTTCAACCATCCCCATGCCGTCTTGGTGGAGAACATGTTGCGACCGGAAATGCAGGATGCGGCGCAATATGCCGATTCGGTGGACAATATCGCGGCGACTCACCGTCGAGTGGCGCAACATTACTTCGACGACGGTTCCATTCATCAAGCGGTGCCACCCCTGCGGGCTCTCCTCCACATCATGCGTGATGGAGCCAGCGAGGGATTGAGCCTCGAGAGTCCAACTTTCCGGGCAATGTTTAGCCGGGAGAGTGTTCTGGAGAGTCCGTGGTACCGCGCCCGCTTGGAGATGCGGCGCGAGTTGGAAGTGCGTCACTGGAACACCATGGCCACCTACATCGAGCGGTTGCTCAGCCGCTCGGAATATGCGCGGGAAGCCGAGCGACTGGGCCTGCACGAACGACGGTCCTACGCCCGGATCATGCTGGAGCGCAGTCGGTCTGAACAGCGAATCGGTGAACTGACCGGGACGATCGGAGTTGAACCGTCAGTCTATCGGTGACACCCGCTCCAGCGGGATGACGTCGTGGGGTAGGGCGTTGGCGCTGATTTTTGCGCCACGCCATCTCCTCTCTCCAGACTGAATCGCTCCGGGTCAGGCCAGGATGTTTCGCACCACCTGACCGTGTACGTCGGTGAGGCGGAAATCGCGGCCGGCGTGATGGTAGGTGAGTCGTTCGTGATCGAAGCCCAAGCAGTGCAAGATCGTGGCCTGAAGGTCGTGCACGTGGACGGGGTTCTCGACCACATGGAATCCCAAATCGTCGGTGGCCCCGTAGCTCATGCCCGATCGGATGCCGCCGCCGGCCATCCACATGCTGTAAGCCTGCGGGTGATGATCCCGGCCCTGGCTGCGGCCCAGAGCGGGGTTGGATTCCACCATGGGTGTCCGACCAAATTCGCCTCCCCAAACGACCAGCGTGTCATCGAGCAATCCTCGTTGCTTGAGGTCGAGCACCAAGGCGGCGCTGGCCTGATCGGTCGTCGCCGCATTGCTCTTCACATTGCCCACCACGTCGGAGTGTGCATCCCAACCTTCGTGGTAGAGGTTCACGAATCGGACGCCGCGCTCGATCATTCGCCGAGCCAGCAGACAAGCTCGGGCAAAGGATGGCTTGGCCGGGTCGCATCCGTACATCTTCAGGGTCTCTGGGGACTCCCCGCGGAGATCCATGAGTTCCGGGGCAGAGGTTTGCAACCGGAAGGCCATTTCGTAGGAGGCGATTCGGGTGGCGATTTCTGGATCGCCCACGGTCCCGAGACGTTTCTGGTTCAGTTCAGCGACCAGGTCCAAGGTGTCTCTCTGGAGTCGGGTGTCGATACCGTTGGGGTTGTCGACATTCAGGATGGGCGGGCCTTGATTGCGCAGGCGCACTCCCGTATGGACCGTCGGTAGAAAACCGCTGGACCACAGGGCGGCGCCGCCGCTGAGACCGCCTCCCGTGCTCATCACCACGAAGGCGGGCAAGTTCTGTGATTCAGATCCAAGGCCATAAATCACCCAGGAACCCAGGCTCGGCCGGCCGGGCTGCGAGAAGCCGGTGTTGAAGAAGATTTGTGCCGGCGCGTGGTTGAACTGGTCGGTGCGCACGGAACGGACGAGGCAAATGTCGTCGACGATCTTGCCCAGGTGAGGCAGGACCTCCGAGATCTCCGTTCCGGATTGGCCATGGCGGGCGAATTTGAAGCGTGGCCCCAGCACCGCGGCGTCGGGTCGGATGAAGGCGTAGCGTTGGCCTCCGATCACCGAGGGCGGCAGTGGCTTGCCCTCCAGTTTCGCCAATTCCGGTTTCGAATCGAACAGTTCCAATTGGCTGGGCGCTCCACCCATGAAGAGGTGGATCACCCGCTTGGCTCGGCCAGAAAAGTGCGGGGTTTTCGGCGACAGCGCGGAGGTCGATCCCAGGTTGGCAGCGGACAGCCGGTTGCCCAGGCGGTCGGTGAGCAATCCGGCGAGGGCGATCTTGCCCAGACCCACACCGCAATCGCGGAGGAAGTGACGGCGGCTGACGAAGGATGGGGGAAGGTTGAAAGGGTTCATGGCGTGGGGATAGTGGGTGGCTTCAACCCTTGGTGATCATTTCGTCGAGGTTCAACAGGGCCCGTGACAAGGCCGCCCAGGTGGCCCGTTCCTGCACGGAGCCCTCGCCGGGGCCGGCGACGGCGGCCGCGTCCAACTCCTGGGTTTGGAAGCGTTGGAGTTGGTTTTTCCAGAAGGTTTCGAGGGACTGGAGCTCCGCTTCCGTGGGAGGGCGGGTCATGCAGCGTTGGAAGGCAGATTGGATGCGTTGGGAGACGGATCCGGGTTGTCGGGCCAGATCCCGTCCCATCGCTTGAGAGACCTCGATGAAGAACACGTCATTCAGCAAGGTGAGGGCCTGCAGTGGAGTGTTGGATGTTTCCCGACGGGCCAGACACGACTCACCGGTCGGGGCGTCAAAGGTGTTGAACATCGCGAAGGGTGCGGTTCGTTTGGTGAAGGTGTAGAGGCTCCGGCGGTATCGATTTTGCCCTTCGCTGGTCGGCCACGACGCTCCGCCCCACGCGGCTTCCATCACGCCTGAAGGTTGAGGCGGGTACACGCCGGGCCCGCCCATGGTGTCGGAGAGGAGTCCGCTGGCCTTGAGCGCGGCATCACGGATGACCTCCGCATCCAGGCGAACGGATGGTCCGCGTGCCAGCCACCGATTGTCGGGATCTTGGGTCAGGTGTTCAGGTCGGATCCGTGAAGATTGGCGGTAGGTGGCACTCAGGGCGATTTGCTTGTGGAGTCGCTTGAGGGACCAACCGTGTTCCATGAAATCCACCGCCAACCAGTCGAGCAATTCCGGATGGCTCGGGCTGTCGCCTTGATAGCCGAAGTCTTCGGTGGTGCGCACCAGTCCCTTGCCGAAGAAGGCCTGCCATTGGCGGTTGACGGTGACTCGGGCCGTCAACGGATTGTTGGTGGACACCAGCCAGCGGGCCAGGCCCAGACGGTTCCGCGGCAAAGTCGGCGGCAGCGCAGCGATGGCGGAGAGGGCCCCCGGTTCCACCCGATCGGTGGGCTGCAAGTATTCGCCGCGGCGATGGAGAAAGGTGGGTCGCGGATTGCCCGGTGGGCGTTCCTGCATCACCAGCGTGGTTTTCGGAGTCGGACGTTGGCGCAGCTGGGCGATGCGCTTTTGAGACTCCCCGAGTTCGGGTGTGGTCAGCAGGAAGTGGCGGCGAAGTTGTGAGCGCTGAGTTTCGGTCAACGAGGCATCGGCGATTAGCAGGAGGGGTTCCAGTTCAGGAGGTAAATCTCGCGCTTGGGCTCCGCCGGTTTGGGTGGTGACGGACACCCGGAAACGGCCGAGCGAACAGGCGTAATGGCGTCCGAAGAGGAGGGATAGTTTCAGGTCGGCGTTGCCCGGGATTGGGGCCTCGGGAACGAAGACCGCCTCATGCCTCTGGCCTTCGCGGCCGGCCGTGGACCAACCGGTTTGCGGGTCGCCATCGACCGCCAAAGCCGCCGTGGCCTCAGCCCCGAAGGCGTTCTTGCCGAAGCTTTGGGAGGACGACTTCCAGCGGACCGGTTGGCCGCCTGCGATCAGACTCAGTTCGCCGAGGAAGAAATCCCCCTTCGGCCCTTCGTAATAGGCCATGCCGGGTCCGTTCTTCGGCAGGTGTGGATCGGGCAAGGCTTCCAACCGCACTGCAGTGACGGCCTCGGATGGCGCGTTGAAGGTGAGTTGATACGTGTCGCTCTTGCTGATGTCACCGCTGGCAAGAATGGATGCGTCGTCCTGCACCGTCAGTAGCGGCAGGTTGGATGTGGCCGAGGAGGGACGCAGAGGAGCCCAGCGAACGGCCGAGCCGCGTGCTTTGCCGAGCCACTTCTGGAAGGCGGCTTCGGCGGCCGATTTGCGCCGTTCCGCCACCGAACGCCCATCGGAGACGGTTCGGCCGACTTGGATGCGGGGCCGACCGATGAGGTGTTGCGCAGCCTGTTGGTGTTCGAGGGTGATCTCGAAGCGAATGCCCGAAGGAAACGCAACCTCCTCGCGAAACCGCACGGTCAGATGGTGAGGTTGGTTCAGTTGGTTGCCCCCCACATCCACCGCCCAACCGGTTTGGAGTTGGTCATCGATGGCATTCCCGGCTGGGAACCCCGATTGCTCCACATCGGCTTGTGCCTGATGGAGGGCGATTCTCTGAATCCGGTCTGGGGCATCCCAAGGAGCGGCGGTGACCTTCAATTCGCTGAGGACAAAGTTTCCATGTGCCACCCGGCCGGGGCCTTTCTTGGGCAGAGCCTCATCCAACAGGGTATCGAGTCGGAGTCGGTCGATATGGGTTTCCCGAGTAGTCACCACCAGAGTCAGCGTGTCGGTTTCCGGGGTAACTCCGGTGAACAGCGCAGACTGGTCTTCCATCGGGCGCACTGTGGCTCCTTTTTTGGACCGGGCTTCGGTGAGGGTCGGGGTGGACCATACGGCTTCTTCAATCGGGAACTGCTCCGCCAGGGTTGCGGTCCGGGAATCCGCCTCGGACAAGCGGGCCTGATACTGCGCCTCCTCGGAGGGTTCCGGCAGTTCCATGTCGGGTTCCTCGGTGTTGTTGAGGAAGGCCATCAATTGGTAGTACTCCCGATGGGGAATGGGGTCGTACTTGTGGGTGTGGCATTGGGCGCACCCGACGGTAAGTCCCAGCCAGGTGGTGCCGGTGGTGGCCACGCGATCGGTCATCGCATGGAAGCGGAACTCGAGCGGGTCGATGCCGCCTTCTTCGTTGAGCATGGTGTTCCGATGGAACCCGGTGGCGATGCGTTGGTCGGGCGTGGCGTTGGGCAACAAGTCGCCGGCCAACTGTTCGATGGTGAAGCGATCGAAGGGCATGTCGGCGTTGAGGGCCCGGATCACCCAATCCCGCCACGGCCAGATGCTGCGGGTGCGGTCTTTTTCGTAGCCGTTGGTGTCGGCGTAGCGAGCCAGGTCCATCCATCGGCGGCCCCAGCGTTCGCCATAGCGGGGCGATGCGAGCAGATGATCCACCCAGCGTTCATAACCGGAGTCGCTGGGATCTTTCAGGAAGGCTTCCACCTCGGCAGGTGTGGGCGGGAGACCCGTCAAATCGAGGGAAACGCGGCGGGCCAGCGTGTAGGGGTCGGCCGCCTCGGATGGAGAAAATCCGTGCTGCTGGAGTCGTTGGAAAACGAACTGGTCGATCGGATTCCGCGGCCAACTCGACGTTCCGGTTTTAGGAGGTGTGATGGCCTGGGGACGCTGGAACGCCCAGTGGGGAAGGTATTCGGCGCCGGCGGCGATCCAGGCTTCGAGGGTCTTTTTCTCGGCGTCGGTGAGAGTCTGACGGGTGCTCGGAGGCGGCATGACCTCGTCGGGATCCCGGGAGTAGATTCGAACGACCAGTTCGCTGGACTGGGGCTTTCCAGGGACCAGAGCAACCGCGCCGGACTTGGCCGCGTGAATGGCGGAATCCCGCACATCGAGGCGCAAGTTGCCTTTCCGCGCGAGGTCGTCCGGACCGTGACACTTGAAGCAGTGCTGGGACAGAATGGGTCGGACTGCGGTGTTGAAATCGGGGCTGGCCGTCGGGCCAGCGGCCAGATTGAGGCATAGGCCCAGAGCCAGCGCGGTCAGCGCGATCCACCCGATGCGGGGTCCCGGTTTTGACAATCGGCGAGGTTCCACGGCTTTTCAGACGATGGAACCCATTCCAAAAGTCAGACCAGCAGAAAGTTCTTTGGGTATGTGGTAATCCTTCCCCGGTTTTGGCGCGGGCGGAGATAGTTTTGGGTTGGCGGTCGTGTGGGACGTGCTTTGACCCGGGCTGTCGAGTTGTTGCAGGATTCCTCAATGCCTGTGATTCGTTTGATTTTCTTGATGCTCGCGCTCGGGTGGACGGGTTGGTGTGCCTCGATTCCGGATTTCATCCAAACAGCCCGGGATCGGCATGGCGCTGCTGGCGAAGGGGCCGCTCGCTTTTTGGCGGAACACATGACCGAGGCGGATCGCCGGGATCTCAGCAACGAGTTCCTTCTGGAGAACCTGGATTTGGCCCTGCGCGCCCGGAAGGAGTTTCCGTGGGCGGCAGCAGTGCCCGAGGCCGTCTTCCTGAATGATGTGCTGCCCTATGCGGTATTTGATGAACCCCGGGACTCATGGCGCGCCGAGTTGTTGGCCTTGTCCCAGGATTTGGTGAAGGACGCCCGCACGGCCAGCGAAGCGGCCCAGGCCCTCAACCGACAGCTCTTCAAGTTGGTCAACGTCCACTACAACACCGGACGCAAGCGCCCCAATCAAAGCCTCAAGGAATCCAAGGCCCTCGGCAAAGCGACGTGCACTGGGTTGTCCATCATTCTCGTCGAAGCCTGTCGCTCGGTGGGTATTCCAGCCCGCGCCGTGGGCACCCCGATGTGGACGAACGAGCGGGGCAACCACACCTGGGTGGAGATTTGGGATGGCGACTGGCATTTCGCCGGGGCCGACGAGTATGACGCCGCCGGGCTAGATCGGGGATGGTTTGTTGGGGACGCCTCGAAGGCCCGTGCCAATGAGCCGCGCTACGTCATTTATGCGACTTCCTGGAAGCGCGAAGGGGCGTCCTTTCCGATGGTTTGGGCCCGCAACAGCACCGATGTCGCGGCGGTGAACGTCACTGCGCGGTATGCCAAGGCCGATGCCGCTCCGGTGGTGATCGCCTCGTTGGGCGTGCGTTTGTGGGACCGTTCTGGAGGGACACGCCTTTCGGCCAAGGTCTGCGTCCTTGATGGGGTGCGGCGATCCTGCGCCTTGGCCGACACCAAGGCGGGCACCGCCGATTTGAACGACATGCCGCGTTTCAGTTTGGCTCCGGGCGCCCAGGGATGGCTCCGCTTCACGGTGGGTTCCGAGATTCGTGAAATGCCCTTTGGACTGCTGGCCGAGGGAGATTCCACGGTCGATGCCCGATGGGCCGATCTCACACCGGCTTCGGCCACCGTGGATGCCTTGCGCGAATGGTTGGATCTTCCGACCAACCGGCGTCCGGCTGATGCCGCGGTGTTGTCCCAGGCGCTTTCCAAGGTCGACGCCGAGCGGGTGCTGCCCATGGTGGCCGCTGACCGCCTCGCCGAATTGGCGGCCGATCGGACTCCGGAAGTCGACAAGAAGGAATTGGCCTTTGAGGGCAAGACCCTCCGCTGGTTGGAGAAAGAGTTTGGCAAAGCCCCGGTCGGGCAGCGGAGCTTGTGGATTTCCATGCACGGTGGCGGCGGCGCGCCCAAGCAAGTGAACGACCAGCAATGGCAGAACCAGATCCGCCTGTACGAACCCGCCGAGGGATTTTACCTCGCGCCTCGAGCCCCGACCGACACGTGGAACTTGTGGCATGAGGGGCACATCGACCCGATGTTCCAGCGCCTCATCGACGATTACGTCGCCGTGCGTGGCGTGAGTCCGGACCGCGTGTACTTGATGGGCTACTCCGCTGGCGGCGACGGTGTCTGGCAATTGGCCCCGCGCATGGCCGACCGGTTCGCTGCGGCTTCCATGATGGCGGGTCATCCCAACGAGGCCTCGCTCCTGGGGCTCCGGAACTTGCCCTTCGCCATTTTCATGGGCGGCAACGACGCGGCCTACAACCGCAACCGGATTGCCTCCGAACGAGGGGCCGAACTCGATCGCTTGGCCCGCGAGGATGCCGGCGGGTATGTCCATCAGGTGAAGATTTACGAGGGCCTGGGCCATTGGATGAACCGCAAGGATGCCGAGGGGGTTCCCTGGATGGCGGGTTTCGTCCGCAACGCCTGGCCCAACAAAATCGTCTGGCAGCAGGACGACGTGGTGCATCGCCGCTTCTACTGGCTGCAAGTGCCTTCGGAGACTCCCATCCCCGAGCGCGCCCAAATGGTGGCTCAGTTGAAGGGGCAGGAGATCCAACTGACAGGACAAGTTCCGACGAGCCTGCGCCTTCGGCTCTCGGATCGGTTGCTGGATCTCGATCGACCGGTGCGGGTGGTCGCCAATGGCAAGGAATGGTTCAGCGGTAAAGTGACCCGACAGGCCCGGGTGATCCTGACGTCGCTGCAGGAGCGGGCCGACCCGGTCTCCGCCGCGAGCGCTTGGGTGGAGATGAAGTGAGGCAGCAAAGGTCGCAGGGATAGTCGCGGGGATGGGCCGTTCAACCCGGGCTCCCATCGCCGATTCCGCCGCGGTACACCCTCGGAAGGCGTCCCCGCAGGCCGGTCAACACATCGTAGGTGACCGTCCCGCGCAGGCTGGCCAGTTCTTGGACGGTGATGCGCTCGGAGCCCTGGCTGCCGAGCAGCACCGCCTCGTCGCCGATCCGCGCCTCGGGCACCGTGGCCAGATCCACCATCAACGCGTCCATGGTCACGCCCCCTACGAGCGGGACGCGTTGGCCGTGCAGCAGCACATGCCCTTGGTTGCGGAGCCGCGGGTAGCCGTCGCCGTAGCCGATCGACAGCACGCCGATTCGGCACGGCCCTTCGGCGCGCCAGCGCATGCCGTAGCCCACCGTGTCGCCGGCCTCGAGCGCCTGGATCGCCGTGATCCGGGCTCGCAGCGACAGCACTGGGGCGATTCCGTCGATGCGCCGGCATACCTCCGAGGGATAAACGCCCTGGGCCAGCAGGCCGACGCGCACGCGGTTAAAATGGGCGTCCGGCAGATCGAGCACACCGCCCGAGTTGCAGTGGTGGATCCAGCGCGGACGGATGCCTTCGGCGGCAAGGTGGTCTAGCACCGCCTCGAATCGGCCGGACTGGGTGCGGGCGAAGCCCTTGTCGAGTTCGTCGCTCTGGGCGAAATGGCTGAGGGCCCCGCAGAACTCGAGCCCCGCAAGATCCCTCAGGCGCTGGCCCCACGCGTCGACGGTTCTCCATGAGAATCCGAACCGGTTCATGCCGGTGTTGATCTTCAGGTGGATAGCCACAGGTCGGCTCCGTTCACGGGAGGCCTTCGAGAAGGCTTCGGCCACCTCGATCGATCCCACACAGGGTTCCAGATCCAGCTCCAGCACGTGCGGCACTTCTTCCGCGAGCCGCTCTCCCAAAATCAGAATGGGAGCGGTGATGCCGGCGTCGCGCAGTTCCTGGGCTTCTCCGAGCGTGAAGACAGCGAGGGAATCGGCGTGATGATCGAGCGCCACCCGGGCGGCTGGTACGGCACCCAGTCCATAGGCGTTGTCCTTGGCCACAAACATCAACGAGACCGAGGCCGGGACTTCTTTGCGGAGGATTTCCCAGTTGCGTGCGAATTGTTCGAGGTCCACCTCGACCCAGGCGGAACGGGGGCGGGAAACGGTTGCCTTCATGCGTTGCCAGGAGGCCACAGCGATTGCCCCACATCGGTTCGATAGTAGCTGCCGAGCGAGCGGATTTTTCGGATGTCGGCGTAGGCCTTGGCGATGGCTTCCTCCAGAGTGCCGGCCAAGGCCGTGATGTCGGCGATGCGGTGACCGGTCGCCTCCAGTCCGCCCAGGGCTGACTCGGCCACCTCTTGCCACCAAACCTCGCCTTGGAAGGAACCGTCGACCGTCACGGGAACCCGAGGTCCGGTGAGTTGGGTGAAGGGGTATCCGTAGCCGGCCAGCGTGAGGTTGCAGCCGAATTCCTTGCCAGGCCGCCATTGGGGATTCAGTGGCAATCCCAGCGCGCATCGCCCGAAGGTTTCCAGCGGGTTGGCCAGCATCGACGCGATCATGGGCCCACTGGTGACACCCAGCCGCACATTGTACTCGAGCACGTGCCAGCGATCGTTGTGACGGATGGCCGTGACCTGCACGGGTCCGCGGAATCCGACCTCGCGGAACCACGGGCGCAGGGGTTCCAGGAGTTCGCGAGCCAGTCCGTAGCGGTCGCCCGGATCGCGCTCCACCAGCCCGCCCAGCGGTGCGCCAGCCACGATGCCCAGATTGCCGTCGAAGGCCCGCTTGTATTCCTGGTTGGTCACCAGCGAGTGGATTTCTCCGTCGCTGACCAGCGCGATGTGCCCGGCCTCGCGACGCCCGAGATATTCCTGAAGGAAGATCCCCTCGGCATCATCGATCCGCGGCAACCAGGCCAGCGTGTCTTCCGGCGTTTCGCAGACGATGGTGTGGATGGGGCTGGTCGGCGAGCACAGCGGGTTCTTCACCACGAAGGGGCGATGCTCGCGTCGCACCAGAGCCTCGGCTTCCGTCCTTGAGGGGATGAGGTGCGACCGGGGGAACGGGATGCCAGTTTGCCGGCACAGTTCCCGGGCAAAATCGCGCTCGCGCTCGAGGCGTAACCCCTCGCCGGTCGGGCAGAGGATGGGGATACCCAAGCCCAGGAGTTCGGCCGTCCAAGGCCGCAGCGCCCACTCGAGCGACATCGGGATCACCAAGTCGGGCCGGTGCTCCCGGAAACCGGGGCAGGGGTTGGGCACCTCGACGCTGGAAACACAGGGCCCCTCCTGACGCGGCCCATAATGGGCGTAGTCGCGGGTGAGGTAGGCCGAGACATCGGCACCGTCGCGACCGAGGTGGCGCATCAGCGCCTGGGTGAATGCGCCCACGCCCAGCAGGGCTACCCGTTGGAATGTCAGTTTACTCGCATCCATGCCATCGATTCAGGCCCTCAACGGTTCGGCTCAGGGCGTGAGTTGAAAAGCAGGAAGATGCCCCGAGTCACATTTTTCATTCTTCGCTAGATTCTGAAAGAGTTGACGGACCGGTGGAACGCATTGGGAAACGGGAACTTACAACACGGAATTGACGGGTCGGCTGGGATTGCCTCTTCTCGTAGCAGTCCCTCCGATGCCATGAAGCCATCCACTCGTCCTTTCCATCGTGCCCGTGCGGGTTTCACTCTCATTGAGTTGCTGGTGGTCATCGCCATCATCGCGATCTTGGCCGGCATGCTCCTGCCGGCCCTGGCGCGGGCCAAGAGCAAGTCGCTGACGATTAGTTGCAACAATAACCAGCGCCAGATGGGACTGGGGATGCACATGTATGCCGACGACAATCGCGACAATTACCCCGTCTACAATGATTGGGGTACCCTGGGCGGTAAGAAGGGCGTCATGTCGCTGCACGGCGGATTGACCGGTGCGACCAATCGTCCGTTGAACATCTACGTCCCGGCATTCGCAGCGTTTCAGTGCCCGGCCGACAAGGGGGACTCCCTCTGGAAGAGCACCTTTCCGAAGGGTATCCGAACTTGCTTCGACGCCTGGGGCAACAGCTACCTGACCGTTTGGTCGGTGGCGACGTTGCGTGTGAAGCATGTGACCGGGGATTCCGCCAATCCCAACAGCCCTCAGGGACGACCCATCAAGACGAGCGAGATTGCTCTCGGACCGTCGAACAAGCTCATCCAAGGCGACTGGCCCTGGTGGGCGGACCGCGACAAGAACGACATCGCCAGCCAGTGGCACAACGTGAAGGGGCAGTACCGTTTCAACGTGCTGTGGGGCGATGGGCACACCGATTTCTTCCGCTTCCCGAAAGAGGCCTCGCAGTGGAACTACACCGGCCCGGCGCCAGATCCCAACTTCACTTGGTGGTGAGCCGGTGGTTTTTGGGCGGGAACGCCGGGTCAGGGGACCCAGCCTACAGGGTGAGCCCGTAGGCTGGGCGGTGTGCTGTAGGCCCGGTGCCCTCACCGGGCGGTCTGAGGGTTCGGAATCGTCAATGGGCGGTCTGTGGGTGTGGTGGCCGCACCGGGCGACCCAGCGTTTGGGGCCGGGTGGGAACACGGTTGGTATCGGTGCAGCGATCGGTCAGTGCCGGCGTTTTTGGCGTCGGTGCCAGAGGACCAGCGCCCCTGTTCCGACGATTATGAGAGCCCAGGTTTCGGGTTCGGGCACGATGGCCGGGGTAGTGAGGGGATCGACTGGGGTGAGACCAGCGGCCTTGTATTGGGCTTTGGTCTCGAGGACGACGGCTCCGCTGACCGGCGTGACGAGTTGCCAGAGTCCAGCCAGGGCGACGGCCTCCGCGGTCTTGCGCTGCCGGCGCAGTTGGTTGATTTGATCGCGGGCCCAGAGGCGCACGAGATGGCGCGATGCGGTGGGGCCGTTCGTGTTTCCATTTTCGGATCGCTCGCGGCGCCAGTGCCACTCGGGAGCCAGCCCGCTCCAGGTGTCGAAGAACCGTTTCAGATCGTCGTCCAAGGTGCCGAGTCGGGGTAGGGATTCATACAGGGACTGTGAGGACCATTCCTTGGCGGCGACATGGGGCCCCGCCGTGAGCTGGAGGTCCACCAGTCGGGCTCCCGTGGCCTCCCCTCGCTGAAGTCGCTGAGTCATCGACTGAGGATCACCCAGGAGAACGGGCACGTTGCCATGGATCCAGAGTACCGTACCGCCGGCCTGTTGAGAGGCCCAATCCCAGGCGGCCTCCAGCGCCGGTAGCGGATCGTGGCCGCCCTCGAACTTCGGCGTGTTGCGTTCCATTTGCTCGACGGCGGCCTTGAAGGGGCCTTCGTTGATGGTTGCCGCGTCGCGGATTCCGTCCTCGTAAGCCCAGAGGCGCAGGTCACCTCGGGCTGGCGTTAAAGCTAGATACTGCCGGAGGGCCTCCCAGCCATCCCGTCCGTCTCGACCTCCGTCCACCACCACTGCCAACCTCCCTCGAGACGGGTTTGTGACGGAAGAGATCGCTTGTCGCACGGTGGCGTGCGGAGTCGAACGGTCATCGATGCTCCACGGACTGGTGGCATCGGCCTTGCGCTGCAGTTTGAGTGTGGGGAACGCGTGGGGCCCCCAAGAGACGGGGATGGTTGCTGTCAGGTGGTTGGTGCCGGTGCTGTTCCAGCCCCAGGCGGACGGCGGGTTCAGGATCTTTTGTGGGGACTTAAGCCAGACGAGATGTTTCAGAGCCTCGGCGAAGGCAAAGTTGCGTTCGACGATGCGGGGCCAGACGAAGGCGACCTCCTGGGCCCCCAGCGGCGTTAGTGGGGCCGTGATGCCGAGGCGGACTTTCATGGTTCCGCCCTTGGGGGGCACCGGAAAGCATTGCATGAGCACGCGATCGGGGCCGGAGGTGGTGACCAAGACGGGATCGCGTCGCTGGGCGACGGCCACTTGTTGATAGGCGGCTCGGACCTCGCCGCGGCCGGCGAAGGCGGCTTCTCGTTCTTCGCCATAGACCCAGAGGGTCAGGCGCGACACCACGCCACCGGGGGGTAGCTGGATTTCAGCCCGGGCCTCGCGTTGGCGCGACGCGTGGTCGTTGCGGAATTCGAGAATCCATTCGGTGTAGCCCCAACCGTCGTCGGCGTTGCTGGTGACATCGAGGCGGGAGGATTGGAGGGACAGGCCAGACACGTGGCCGGCGACCGCCTCGCCGCCGACCGAGCGGTCCCACTCGAAGTCTTCGAACATCTGCAGACCGACGCCCCGCAGGGAACCCAGCGGGGGACGGACTTCATTGAAGGCGCGGCCGGTGACCTGGAAATACACTGCCTGGGCGGCCTCCGGTGTGACGGTGAAAGGCCGAGCCTTGCGATTCTCGAACGGGTCCAACGCATTGTCCCACATCTGACGTCGAGTTCCGTAGCAGGCACGCAGGATCGTTTTTTCGGTGCCCCATTTCCGCAACCACCGGATGGCCGTCCGGCGGTCGGAGGGTTCTTCGGCATCAATGGCGTCGCGCAACGCTCGTGCCGTGAAAAACTCCGGAAGTGCCAGCACGGCCAAGATCAGCAGCGACCCTGCGGCGGCGGTCCAGGTGTGTCGTGGCCATGCGACCGAGGATGCTTGAGCGCGTTTTCGGCAGGCCGATCGAAGTCGGAGGCCGAAAATCCAAGCGATCAAGGGGGCCAACGGGATGAGTCCCACGCCGTAGAACAGGATGCCGAATGCAGCCAACGGCGTGATCGGGGCGTAGGTCACGGCATAAGCCCCGGAGATGCCCAAGGAGGCGGACAACATCCAGGCGAACCATCGGGGCAGGGGTTGGGTGGAGCGTTCCAGAAACCAGAGTCCCAAGGCATTGGTCACTGGCACCAAGGCGATGATCAGGATGTGCAATGGGGTGGGGATGGGATCGAGGAGTTCGGATGCCGAGGGGCGTTCGGCCCATTCGAGAATTAGTGTTCCCAGCGGCAATAGAACGCCCAGAAAGGCGCGGAGGATGAGCCACAGCCAACTTTTTCCGGATCGGCCTTCGGCAGGCGGTGAAGGTGCCTGGGCTTGGCTTTGAGCCGTGGAGATGGGAGTAGGAATGGTGGGGATCTCGAGGAGGCTGGGATCCACTTGCGCGAGGATGCGCCGGACATCGGACTCGGTGACCACGGAGAGGTTCAGGGAAGCCGCCTCGCGTTCGACGTGGTCGCGCAAATCGGCGACGACCTCGTCGGCCTCTGCACCGTCGGCGGCGAAGCGGGCGCGGTGCCGGTCGAGATAGTGTTGGAGGACGGCGCGCGCCGAGGGGGTCCACTGGTTCATGTGGGTTCTCCCACTTGTTGGGTGCTGCGCTGCAAGGTTTCCAGGAACACATTCATCGTTTTGAGAGTCCGAAGTCCTTCGGGTGTCAGTGAGTAGTACTTGCGGGCGGGGCCGCTGGTGGATTCCTCGAGGCGGGTGGTGACGAGGCCGGCGAGTCGCAGGCGGGACATCAGGGGGTAGAGGGTTCCTTCGGTGAGGCCCATTCCGGGCACTTGCGAGAGCTC
>Ga0247843_1004912_pt1 | contig 19321 bp, 18 predicted proteins | sample LaCruzMarch2017__FD_192420 | JGI IMG/M metagenome (GOLD analysis project Ga0247843, IMG submission 192420) | Freshwater microbial communities from meromictic Lake La Cruz, Castile-La Mancha, Spain - LaCruzMarch2017_8m | ecosystem: Environmental > Aquatic > Freshwater > Lake | place: Spain...
AAAAAATTAAAAAAATAAATATAAAAAAAATTAAAAAAATAAATATAAAAAAAATTAAAAAAATAAATATAAAAAAAATTAATACACATATTCACAAATTTTATTTACAACATCTTTGCTATATCTAAACGTATTCTCCATAATTTCTTCTGACAATTTTGCTCTTTTTGGTCTCATCAGTTTATGCCACGCTTTTCTTACACCTCTCATAATCTTTTCATACTGTTTTCTTGAATATTTTACATCATGAATGTAATAGGTTTTTTTAAATTTGCCTTCTCTAATACGAGACACTATTGATGCACCACGTAAATTATGTAACTTACCTTCATTATAATAAAACATCTCATGCATGTCATGCACCTCACTATCAAGAACAACAGCAGGTTTACCATCTCTGTGATATACACCATTCTGATACCACGCTTCAAATATTATTCCACTATCTAAATCTTCCTTTACAAACGCGGGAGCATCAGTATTGTGCAAAATACCATATCGCATCCATCCTGACATCAACACGTTTCCTTTTCTTCTAATAAATGCCTCACCATTATCATTGTGCAAAACTCCATAGTAGTAGTGAAACTGACTTTTAGTCAACTTGTCATCAACAGCAGGACCGTGTTCCCAGTGTTTCACACCATACTGATAATACACTGCAGTTCCGTTTTCACGTAACTCAGCAGGACCGAGTTCAGAATGTTGGATACCATTGTAATAAATCTTGATTGCGCCTTTTTCAGAAGAGTCAATAAACTCTCTGTGAGATAATCCAAGTCTTTCCGGAGATATTTTATTTAGTAAGTGATATGTCTTTTGTAAATGAGGAACATATCTATGAAAAACAGCGATGGGTGTGTGTGTAAAAGTGTTGTCTTCTATGTTATAGTGTTTAGTCATTACATCCACTTTACCGTTTCTAATTTTTAGAACAGCATCTTTATGAACGAGAGCATACCTTTCGTCATGATGTCTTCTACCGTTTTGCCAGTGTTCACATTCACTTTTATATCTCCAGTCTCCAGGGTCACTAATTACATATTCAACAGCAGGACGACCTTTGTAATCATGCAATTTACCATTCTTAAAAGACAAGAAGACACGATACTCAGGGATATACACACGCTTGTTCATTTTTTAAGAAAGTTGATAGAGAAATGATAGAGAAAATTTAAAAAGAGTTTTTATATGTAAAACGATGAGTCTATTTTTTCAATTGAAAAAGTCAATTAAAACATTGTAAAAAAAATTAACATATAAATTTATAAGGACCTTGCCCATTAACATTTGTCAATTGTTTTAATGGTTCAGTCTCAATATTCTCTCTTGTGGCAAATACTGTCCAATAGAAACTTCCATTATCTCCATACACACGAAAAGTATTATCAACAAATTCTGAACTTAATTTATTATACTTTCCAATAGGTGTTAGTTGAACACTATAATTTTCAAAAAAATCGGTAAAATATAAGTATATTATTTTTTATAATTTTTTTATAAAAAATAGGGTATAAATCATCATTTAATTATCATTTTTGTTTTTATATTTATTTTCTAATAGACTTTTCTATTACAATTGATCGTATAATAAATTCAATAGACTTTTCTATTACATTTGATCGTATAATAAATTCAATAGACTTTTCTATTACAATTAATTTTCTAATAAACTTTTCTATTACAATTAATTTTCTAATAAACTTTTCTATTACAATTGATCGTATAATAAATTCAATAGACTTTTCTATTACAATTAATTTTTATTAAAACTTTTCTAATAAACTTTTTATTTTTTTTTCAATAGACTTTATAAAAACTTTTTGAAATTCATGAAAGGTATATAAAATTTTTTGGTCTGCACACACACATTTAAAAAAAAATGACAATGAAAAGTTGTTTAATTCCATATAAATTTATGATGAGAATTATAGTTTTTCAAAACCTAATGAAAAATCGGAAAAGAATGAAAAGGGTTTTTTATATTTTGAGGTATTTATAAATGATGAACGCTTACTTTGTATTTCGTGAAAAATATAAAAACTTATATTTTTAATCTTATTTTAAAATATAACAATATATAAGTAAAAAAATAACATGAATAATTTTATTTGTGAATTTTGTAATAAAAAATTTTCTCAAAAGGGAAATTGTCAGAGACATAAACAAACATGTAAAATAAAAAAAGAATCTGATAAAAATCATCAGACATTATTATTAAAAGAACAAAAAATTGAGTCATTAACAGCAGAATTAGAATTGAAAGAAAAAGAAATTAATCTCCTAAAAAGTATTATAGAAACTCAATCAAAACAACATCCTACAATCATTAATAGTAATACCAATACAATTAATAATACTATCTCATTGACAAACAAAGTTGAACATCTTGAACCCATAAACTTTGAAGAAATGAAACAACAATTTATAAATGAGTTTTCCAATAAATATGTCGACAAAGGTGTAGAAGGCGTAGCACAATTCATTTGTGAAATCCCTTGTTGTAATAAATTTATAACAACAGATTATGGCAGAAAGATGATATTGTTTAGATTATCTGAACCTAAAGATCAAATTGTCAATGACCCTAAAGCAAGTATCCTATTAAACAAAACCATTCAACAAAATGCTGATACTATTATCGATAAGGCAGAAGATAGATATCAATACTTTCTATCACAAATTGCAGAGGCAAGAGATGAAGACTTAGAACCTGATCAATCTGATGTAGATAAAAAGAATAAGACACGTGAATTAAAAATAATTGCGCAGAATGCAAAAAACAATATACCAGTAGATTCGATTGATGCTACCAATGTAATTGTGTTAAAAGGAATGGAGAATAAAGTTATTGTAAACGGGATTGAATAAAGAGAAAATAAGGAGTGGATAAGAAGAAATAATAAGATTTTTCTAAAAAAGAGTTTTTAAAAAAATGAATTTTTAAAAACTAAAATATAATAGAAATGACAATTAAAGTTAATTGAAGTTTCATTTATAAAGTAATCAAATAAACATGACATCTCAAATTTCTCAAATTTCTCAATATTCTTATAATGATTTGAAAGTTCTTAGATCAATTGTAGAAGAATTTCCCAATAATGAGTTTGAAGTTTTCAAATCAGGAGAGTTACTATGCTTGAAAGTATGGTTTGACTTTGATTACTTACAAGAAATAACAACTCTCGAGTTACAGGAAAGTCGTATTACAGATCAGTATGCTGTATTTAATTTAGACAGGGATGAAGAATTGCAAGTAAATTTTAAAAAAACTCTTGTTAATAATAGCAAAGAGGGTAGACTATTTGATATAGTAAAGAAACCAGTGTTATCAAAGAAGAAAGAATTAAAAACAGTTAAGTTGATATTGCAAGTAATAAAGGATAAGAAGTTGTTTAGAAAGTTTTTGTCAACTGATAAGGTCAGTAAAGCAACAGCGATGGAGTTGTCTAAAAACAGTCATGGAATATTTGAAGATCAAAAGACTAACTCGACAAAGAATGATAAAAGTGATAAGAAAAAGAAGGATGAAGATGATAAGAATGAAAAGGATAAAAAAGAAACAAAAGATATTGAAACTAAAATAGAAATAAACACAGAAATAAACACAGAAATAAAAGAGGAAAAAAACGATATATCTTGTGAGGAATTATCAGAAGTAGCGTGTAAAGAGTTATGTTTTATCATTTCTCATACACTTGGAAACATGAGAAAAATGATTGACAAAAGGGTATTGGATACGATGGTAAAATGTATTTATAAGTATTTTGTAAAACAAACAATTCACATTACATTAGAAGTGATGGAAGTTGATAAAAAAGAAGGTAAGGATATATCGTTAAGTGTATTATCAAAGTGTAAAGAGGTAGGTATTTTTCATAAAGCAAAGCGTGAAAAGAGCGAAAACACAAAGAGAGCAAATCCTTATATTGAGTTTGGAAAACAGATGAGACCAGAGTTGATTAAACAGCATCCAGAAATGAAGGCAAAGGACATGTTAACTTTGATTGCAAAGTTATGGAGAGAGAGACAACAATAAATATTTCTTTTTATTTTTGTGCTTGACACGCTTCTTTATCAAGACAATAATGTTGATTATCAATATCATTATAATAACAGCAACCAGACAAACACTCACTACTGGAACTACATTGTTCAAAAATTTTTTTCTTTATTCCAAATGGTATTAAACTTCTTATAGATTTGTAATAAGGTTCTTCTTTTTTCTCTTCTTCTTTTATTCTTTTTTCAAATTTTTCATACTCTCTATACTCCTCTTTATCATAATCCATTTCTTCTTTTCTTCTCTTTCTTCCAAGTTGTCTTTTCTGTTTATCTGATAATAACGATTCTGCTACTAATCGTTTCTTTTCTTCTTCGTCTGCTTTTTTCCCTTCTTTTGCAGTTTTAACAATATAAGTATCCATTTCTCTTTTACTTTCTTGTTGTATTAGAGGTTCATAAGTAACTTCATATTTAATAATTTTATCTTGATGTTTTTCTATTAGATGTTTATGATAATTTTCCAATAACGGAATAATGTTTTCTTTTTCTCTCTGCATTTTTTCAACATAGTAATTGTAGAGATTTGAAGCAAAAAGTAACATTACATTATATCTTTGTTTCTTATCAAATTGAGAAATATAGTAATCATCTATTAAATATATCCAGTTTTCTACGCTTGGTAATAGAACGGCGCTCTTACTTGCCTCAAGGATAACTTTAAGGGTTGTGTATAACCACAGTGAAGAAAAAATTTGACACATACCTATGTCTATACCGGATGAGCGCGCTTGTATACCTAATTGACAAATTTTTGTATACTCATTAACTCGAATAGTTTGAATATTAAGGGTTTGTAAATATGGTCTGCTTTGTATTTCAAACATATCTTTAATACTATCATAAATTTTGAGTTCGCTTGACCATGATAAACTAGTTGATCCGTGTGGGTCATAGTAAATAATGTTAAAGTTATTTTCAATATTTTCAATAAAGATTAATGTTCGGTGACTTTGATTTTCACCTTTTAAAAGACTTGTTACAAGTATAACACCGTATCTACATTTTGTATAGGTTTTTAAAATTTCATTAAAGAAAGCACTCTCATTTCCATCAGAAAGATTTGTTTCATTAAGTTTGTTATATTTATAAAGATATTCATCGTCAGTTTTTGTTATTTTAAGTTTATTAACACAAAGTGCAATGTCCCCATAAAGTGTTTGTAACACTTGTTCAAATAAGACTTGATCCATGTTTTTACCAATATTAAGTTCATTATTATTTGATTCTGTATACCAAAAAATGCCACGTAAGTAAAAATCATAGGGGATCATAAATGTTCTTTGTTGATTTTTATAATAAGTACTATGAGTATCATAATTAACTTTAAATTTTCTACTATGAAAGTCTACTTGATCCAAGTAGTTGTTAATTTCTGATTGTGTTACTGCATTAGGATCTCTGAATGGAAAGCACCATTTTGCGACAATATTCTTACAAAGGTTATAAATTTTAACTGTTAATTCGTCTTTTGTTAAAACTCTATATGTTCTCCCCACTATCTCTTGAGTTATAGAAGGTAATGACGATGATAAACCCATTTTATCTTATTTATATGTAGTAAGATAAAATTATTATTAAAAATAACAATTAAAGAATATTTTAATCATATTGAACAAAATATTCACATCATGGAATTCAACATGATGATAAATCGTATTCTATCGTTTGATAACCTGGTTCTCTTAGTTATTAGTATGAGAAACTTTCTCATGATAGAATCTCGAACAACTACTCAACTTATTATCGGTGGACACGAGACACGAGAATCCTTATTACTGTTTACTCTTTTATACTTTTGGTACGAGTTGCTTATTATGTTTTGTCTTATTGGACAAGTTCTTAAAATACGGAGATTTCTATGGTGTGAACTAGTGGTGAACACATTTATAATACTTTACTTTACATTTTATGACCTAGTATTTCCAGAAGAACTTCACCTTTATAAACTTAATCTCACATTTTGTGTCATATTCTTAATACTTCACTCTATGTGTGAAATAATAATTAATAATGTAAGACATTATGCAAACCATTTTTTTCAACTGTTTTTAAATATTGTTTATCACAATGTGGTATTGAGATCACCTTATTTGAGTAATCATACAATTGCAAGTTACAGCGATATAAAGTATCAGGAGAATTGTGTAATCTGTTTTGAAAAGTTGAGAGAGGTAGATGTATTGGTAAAGTTTAAATGTTTGCATATATTTCATAAAAATTGTATTGAAGATTATAATCGTGTTAGTCTTAATTTTACTTGTCCTTTATGTCGTGTGTAATTTAAGTCTTTTTTGTTAAACCGATTTTTCGTAAAACATAATCAATGATAAAATCATCATTAGATCCCCATTGTTTATAATCGTATCCTTCAATATGGAAAGTGTAATTTTCAATGAACTTATCGTTGTGGCGAACAACAGCACTAATATTTGCAAATTCTTGAAGTTTCATGTTTATGATGCGTATGATAAAGTTGTTAATGGTTTTTGTAATGATAATTTCTTTAGAGTAAACAGGAATGGTAATTGAGGTAGACATTTCTCTTAATTTTATAATAAAATATATAAAGTTATTTTATATATTTTAAATTAATCTCTTCATTCGTTTTTTTTATGATTTTTCGATAAAAGTATAAGGTCCATTTCCTTTAACTATAACAGATTTTTTTAAGGGTTCAACTTCAAACTCTTCTCTTGTGGCATGTACAAGATAGGAAAACTTGCCAGGTGGACCGTAGACGGTGAACATATTTGTATTGTCATTGTGTTCAATATGATAGTTTTTGTTTATAACTATACTGTTTTTTGTGAAAATGGGACTGATTTGAATATTAAAATCTTTCAAAAAAAGTGGTGCGTAATCAGGTAGAGCAATTTGTGAGGATGTATCTATAATTTCTCCAGTGCCTCTGTAAAAGACATCAGCAGTAGGACCTTCAACACAAGCGTGAGAGAGATACTTATCATTTTCAAGAGGATGTTGGATAACAAAGGTTTTAACTGCATTTGAATAAAAAATAACTTCAGAATCTACAGTATTTTGACTTAACATGCCGACAGTTGTTCCAGTGTTTATCTCTCTGATAGGATTTAGATAAAAAGTGTTATTTGCAAGAGAGTTGACAGACGTGTTTGTTGCATTAATAATAGTAGATGATTCATGTTGGTTTGTAATACCTGCTTGATACCCTATTGCGATCGCTCCTCCCAATGGAGCACCTTGGTTTGCTAACCCTGCTTGATAACCTATAGCAGTAGATGTTATTTGATTAGAATATCCTGCTTGAAATCCAATAGCATCAGAAGCAAATTGTTGATTTGTGAAACCTGCTTGATAACCAATTGCTGAGTTTAGTTGTTGTTGATTATAGTTACCTGCTTGTTTTCCAACAGCAACACCAAACGCGCTTTGATTATATTCTCCTGCACCAGTTCCAACATTTACAGATGAGGTAGAAGAGTCAATTGCTCCTGCTCTTAATCCAATGTTAACACATGATTGATTTGCATCTAAAAATCCTGATTCTCTTCCTACAGCAATAGAGAATTCTCCTTGTCTTATGCTTCCTGATTTTGCACCAATTGCTATACTTACTCCTCCTTGATTAAGTTCAATTTTACCTTGATTATCTAATCCTGCTTCTGTTCCTATGGCAACACAAGCAGTTCCTTGAAATGTATATCCTGCAAATGAACCAATTGAGACAGAACTTTCTTGTTGTAAATTATAACCAGCGTTGTTTCCAATTGCAATATTAAGAGATTGTTGATTAAATGAACCTGTATTTGTTCCAATTGCTATACTACTTTCTCCTTGTTGACTCAATCCGGCATTTGAACCGATCGCTATCGCATCATCACCTTGAGAATACTGTCCTGCACTTGTTCCTATTGCTATCGCGTAATCTCCTTGACTAAACTCTCCTGCGTTGTTTCCGATCGCCACACCGAAAAAACCTTGATTAGAAGTTTTCTCTATCAGAGATCCTGCTCCGATATTAACAGCATTACTTGAGTTTATAAATGTTATGGTATTTGTAAAAAGATTACGACATCGCACATTATCAATAAAGTCATTGTTAAGCATACCTCTCGAGTATGCTGTATTACCACCATTTAACCCACGTCCTTTCTTTTTATCAAGTGCTTGTTCTGCTGTGATAAGATCAAGACGATATACTTCTCTCGGAGGGATTCCTCTTTGTTGTACTTGCTGAAAAATTTGTTGACGAAGTTGTTGTAAATTTTGACGTTCCATTTTTTTTGTAAGATCAAATATATAAAGTATAAGGATAAATAATTTTTAAATTATTCTTTACAATGTTACAAAGTATTATAAAAAGTATTATAAAAAGTATAAGGTCCTTCTCCCATAATTTTACAAGAGTCTTTTTGTACAACACTTTCAAAATTTAAGAGTCTTTTTCCATAAATAATCCAATCAAATTTACAAGGATTTCCAATAATTTTAAACTTTTCATTATTTATACAACGTGAAGCAATTAGTTTACTATTACTTTTGCATGGTGTAACAAAAATCATGAAATTTTTTCCAATAGGTTTAATATACTCTGGAATAAAAATTTCAATCATGTCAATTATCTTATTTGAAATAATTTCACCCTTACCTTTATAAAATACACCGACTTCATTACTTTCCACACAAGCGTAAACAAGATTCTTATCACTCTTAGAAGGATGATCTATAACAAAGGTTTTTCCAATATCTTGAAAAACCTCTCCAGTAGTTGTATCATAAGACATTATACCTGGAGAAGCAACACCAAAATCTTGACGAATATAATTCATATAACAACTATTTTGAGTTAATGTCTGTTGTCCTCCTCCAATACATATGGTGTTTTGTAATTGAGTTCCTGTACCTGAATTTATTCCAATAGCAACACAATTACTTGTTTGATACTGAGTTCCAGATACAGGTCCAATTCTTAAACATTTTTCTCCCTGATTTGTTTGTCCTGACTGATAACCAATAGCAATACTACCTGTACTTTGATTTCGTATAGCAGAGTCATAACCTATTGCAATAGCATTCATTCCTTGTGACAAATAACCTGCAAGTTTACCAATAGCAACTCCTCCCGTTCCACCATTTGTTGATGCAGAAGATGAACCTATTGCTACATGAAATGGTTGCTGATCTATCGTTCCGGAACTTGTTCCAATTGAAGTGCAATTCGATCTTTGGTCAACATATCCTGCAAAATTCCCTACACCAATTGATCTAAATCCTTGATTTATAAATCCACACTGAGGACCTAGTGCTATACTTTGAGAATTTTGTCCAATAGCACCAGCTAGTTGCCCTATACCTATACTTTGAGACCCTTGAAAGTATCTGCCTGCTCTATCTCCTATTGCAATTGAATTACTATCTTGATTTAACTCTCCTGATTGTGTTCCGATTGCAACAGATTTTTGAATCACTGGAACAATTGTATTAGATGCACCTGCTCTATATCCAATATAAATAGATTCTATTCCTTGATTACACTGTGCGGCATCTGTTCCAATAGCGAATGACTTCTCACCTTGTGAAAACATTCCTGTATTTGTTCCTATCGCGACTGCATAACTTCCTTGATTACTCAATCCAGCATTTGAACCGATCGCGATTGAGTATGTTCCTTGATTTACATTTGATGTTCCAATAGGTCCTACATTGATTGAAATCGTTCCGTTCGCATTTGTAAATGTGATGTTATCAGTGAAAATATCATTTGCACGTAGTGTGTTAACAATTTCCTGATTAGCCATACCTTTGACACCCACACTTTTTCTTCCACGTCGTCCACGCTTTGGAGCAACCACACCACCACTGGAAATAACCTCTGTAAAAACTTTTTCTTCAACCTCTTGTCGTTGACGATTCATTTTCTAAATAATTTTATATAAAACATATTATTTATATAAAATTAAATTGTATTATAATCTTTTATTCTTTTATAACATATTTATAAGGTCCTTCTCCTATTACATTTACATTTTTATAAACCTCTGTCTCAATATCAAATCTCTTTCCATGGACAATCCAATTAAACTTGGTAGGTTTATTAGAATAAACAGAAAACTCATTACCCCCTACTTCTGATGGAATTACGATTTTTTCTAATTCATTTTGTATTAAGTCATTATTATTCACACTTTCAATATTTATTTCATCACTTAACAAAGGTTTTACGATCACTGAAAAATCTGATGCTATATATTTTACATAATCAGGTAACTTTACTGTTGTCATAAATATACCATCACTTTTAACATCTTCTATGATCTCTCCCTCTCCTCTGTAATATACACCTACTTCAGGACCTTCAAGACATGCATGCACAAGATATCTATCTTTGTCAACAGGATGATCAATGACAAATGTCTTTGATGTATATTGCACCACCTCTTTTGTTGTAGAATCCCAATGAAGCACACCCGCACTTGGTGTGGCAGTATTATCAGTTCTAATAGGTTTTATAAAACAACGATTATCTCCTGTACTATTTAATGGACTTCCTGTTGCATTAATAATAATAGTATTTTCTGATTGATCGATGTATCCTGCTTGATACCCTATAGCAATAGAGTTTGTTCCTTGATTTGTCCATCCTGCTTGATACCCTACTGCAACTGCGTTGGATTTTTGATTACTATATCCTGCTTGATACCCTATAGCAACTGCGTTAGTACCTTGATTTGTATAACCTGCTTGATATCCGATTGCAACCGCATTAGGTCCTTGATTGTAAAATCCAGCAAATGAACCAATACAAACAGCGTTAGAACCTTGTCCTGTGTAACCTGCTTGATATCCCGTTGCAACAGCATTAGATCCTTGTAAATAGTAACCTGCTTGATATCCAGCACACACTGCCTCAGCACCTTGTGAATAATAACCTGCCTGGTATCCTATTGACGTTGCTCCGGTTCCTTGTAAATAATTACCAGATTCATATCCGACTGCAACTGCTGAGTTTCCTTGATACCCTTGCCCAGAGCCAACACCAATAGCAACAGCATTCGCACCCTGATAACAGAAACCTGCGTTGTAACCGATAGCAACAGCAGACGTATCTTGATTGCAAGAACCTGCAGTGTAACCAATAGCGACTGAATTATTTCCTTGATTGAACTCTCCTGCTTCTACACCGATTGCAACTGCACCTGAACCTTGTCCTGAGTGTCCTGCAAACACACCGAGAGCAATTGTTTTTTCTCCTTGATTTCTACTTCCTGACTCACTTCCAAGAGCGATGGCATCTGTTCCTTGATTTAAAAATCCAGCGTTTGAACCGATGGCAACTGCGTGGACGCCCTGATTAAGATTGGATGCTCCAAAGATGCCGACGTTAATTGCCACACCTTGATTGGAGTTTATAAAGGTGATATTATCTGTTGCTACGTTTGTTGTTCTCAGGATGCCAAAAAAGTTGTTGTTCATCATACTTCTTTGATCATTTCCAATAACCGAATCGCATTTTGACATTTCTTAATTGTTTTTATACTTAGAGTGTAATATAAAAATATTTAAAATCTTAAATGTTTTTTTTATAGAGAAGTAATAAAAAAATGGTTGATACTACTACAAAAAAAATATCAAAAATCATACGATGAACAATAGATGGAACACTCCATCAAGTGTGTTTCTACCATCATTTTGTGTTTTATCGAATTATAAGAATCACATGAATAAAAAGAAGTAAGAAAAATGTGAGAAAAAGAAAAGGTAATTTATTTTAAATATGTTGTAATAGTTAAAATAAAGATGAGTTGTAAAAAAATTGTTGTAAAAAATAAGGAAGATGTGGAAGTTCGTATTATAAATAATGTGGATATCAGAATTATTAATCTTATGCTTGGAGAGTTTGTTGATGTGAATGCAACTATTAAGCAAGATAATAATTACATTAGAAATTATACATTTCACATTGAAGGAGAAGAGTATGAAAACTGGGGTAATAGCGATACGTATATCGAAGATTTAGTATTGAGAAAATTAGGATTAGAAAGACAATGATTTTTTTACATATCTTTGGGAACCAGGTAGGTATAAGGACCATCACCTTTTAGTATTACATCTCCTTTTCTTGGTTCAACTACGATATCATGACGTTTTCCATATACAATCCAATTGAAAGAGCATTTGTCGCCATAAACAATAAATTTTTCACCGTTGATCACATTAGAGGCGATAATTTGTTTTTGTATATTTTTTTTATTTTTCATATTTTCTAATATTTCTAAAATTTCTATGATTTTTGGATTTTCATCACAAAAATCTTCTGGTAAATCTATATCATAAATAGGAGTTACAATAACATTAAATTCTTTTGCGATATATTTGACATAATCAGGTAAAAATATTTCAATAGTGGTGTCATCCTCTTTTATTTCACCTATCCCTCTATAGTACACACCTGCTTCCGGACCCTCCAAACAGGCGTGTACAAGGTATTTTTCTTCATCTGTAGGATGATCAATTACAAAAGTCTTACCTGTATATTGAACAACCTCTCCTGTTGTGCTATTCCAATTAAGAGCACCTGCTGCTGTTCCTGCTATCTGTTTTATTGGTTTAATAAATAAGGAAGACACATCCGTTGAATTCAATATATCACCACTTCCATTTATTACTATACTACCCTGATGTTGGTTTGTGTAACCCGCATTATATCCGATGGCAACTGAAAAAGAGCCTTGATTAGAAAATCCTGCATCAGTACCTATAGCAACAGAATTTCTTTTCTGATCTGATAATCCAGAGTTATTTCCTATAGCACATGCACCAGATCCTTGTCTGACTGCTCCTGCACCAAAACCCACCGCAGTTGCATTGCGTCCTTGATTTGATTGTGCTGCACCTTCTCCTATAGCAACAGAACTTGGTCCTTGATCATAAACACCACTAAAAAATCCAACTGCAACTGAGTCTACACCTTGATTTTGAAATCCTGCAAGAACTCCTATAGCAACTGCTCGTACGCGTTGGTTTATCTGTCCAGCAGAAGAACCAATTGCAACTCCTTGAGTTCCTTGATTTATTTTACCTGCTTGAGTGCCTATTGCAGTTGCTTGTTCTTGTTGATTAGATTCTGCCGCAGCATATCCAATAGAAACACATGTTTTTACTTGATTACTTCTACCTGCTAAAAAACCAATAGCAACTGATTGCTGTTGCTGATTAGTTTGTCCTGCTTGGTAACCGATGGCTACAGATTGCTCTCTTTGGAAGGTATACCCAGATTGATAACCAATAGCGACAGATTCATTTTGTTGATTACAGTATCCTGCTTGATAACCTATTGCGATACTAGATATCTTTTGATTATTATATCCTGCTTGATTACCTATAGAACAACTATTAGATCCTTGATATGAATATCCTGCTTGATTGCCAATCGATAAAGAATTCGAACTTTGTGTAAACTTACCTGCTTCATATCCAATTGCGATAGAATTATTTTGCTGATTAAACTGTGCTGTTGTATCTCCAATCGCAATTGAAAATAAATCTTGATTTAATTGTGCACTCTCATGACCAATTGATGTACTAAATTCTCCTTGTCCATCTTGTCCACTTGTAAATCCTACACATGTTGAATAATCACCTTGTAAATTTGATCCTGCTTGATAACCTACTGCTACAGACTCCATTCCTTGTAATCCATAACCTGCCTGATATCCTATTGCCACACTTGAAACATCCTGATTTATAAAACCTGCATTAAACCCAACTGCCACACTGTTTTCTCCTTGATTAATTGAAGCACTTGCTACACCTATACAAACAGCATTCTGTCCTTGTGATAACTTTCCAGACTCCGACCCAATCGCAACGGCATAACTACCCTGGTTTGATAGTCCAGTATTTGATCCTATTGCTATTGCGTTGCACCCTTGATTAATATTTCTTGCCAAAGTTGATCCAACATTAATTGCAATAGCACCATTCGATGTGCCGTATGTAATATTATCAGTTACAATATTGGTTGTTTGCAATAATCCAATAAGGTTTTCATTCAATAACCCTTTAGACTGATTAACTGATGCAATTTTTGATGTACATCTACTCATTTATCATTAACAAAATGTAAATATTTTTTATATTTGTTTATTTTTGTTTATTTATTTTTTTACAATCAAACTGAATTGACTTTTCCATTAACTTTTATCACTACATTGTCTTATATTATAAATCTCTTTGAAAATGCTCTACACGCAATCTGATAAAGGTCTTTGCATCTTTGATGAACAAAATCGTCTTCACTCTCTTTATTACCCTGCCTTCATACATCCCACAGGAACTAAAGAATGGTGGAAACACGGTTCAAGACATCGTTCTCACGGTCCTGCTGTCATTTTTACTGATGGTGGTATAGAATGGTGGAAAGCAGGAGAACGACACAGAGTTGACGGTCCTGCCGTATTTTATGCTAATGGTCATAAAGAGTGGTGGGTCAATGGAAAACTTCATAATCTTGACGGTCCTGCTGTCATTTACAATAATGGTAAGTCTGAATTTTGGGAAGAAGGACAACTTCTTTTTGTTTCCGAGGTTTCAGAATAAAAAAGGTAAGTCTTATAAACTTTATTAATTGATTTTTTCTTTATTTATTTTATCGTGTTGTGTTTACACAAATCTTACGATAAAATAATTACTAACATGACCACTCCTTCTATACGTTTAGGTCTTTGTTGTATCAATAACTCTCTTCGTGATGACAATATTTTCTGCTCTCGTACTTGTATTCGTAGAACATATACGCCTGAGAAAGCACAAGAACTTGCAGAACAAAATCTCCTCGATCTGCACACCATCTTGAAATGGAATTCAAAAAATAAAATTCAACATTATCGTCTTTCATCTGATATGTTTCCTCGCTTCACTGACGATGAGGTAGAGAAATACGACTTCAAACAATTTAAACCTCTCCTTAAAATGTGTGGAGACTTTGCAAAAAAGACTAATCAACGTATTACTATGCATCCAGGACAGTATAATCAAGTTGGTGCTAAATCTTCAAAAGTCTTTGATAAAACCATAGAAGACTTATCTCACCATTGTAATATCCTTGATGCTATGGGACTTGATGATAACGCGATTCTCACTGTTCATGGTGGTGGTGTTTATGGGGATAAAGAAAGTGCAATACGAAGATGGAAAGAACAGTTTGATGACTTACCAACAGGTGTAAAAAAACGTCTAACTATTGAAAATTGTGAGTTACAGTATAATGTAAAAGATTGTATTGATATTGCAAAAGACTGTAAGATTCCTGTTATACTTGATACACATCATTTTAATTGTTATAATAAAGCACATGATACTGACATGAATATTGATGACTATATGGATGAGGTTGTGGAAACATGGGGAGATAGACGTGTTGTAGCACATGTGAGTGAACAAAAGGAAAATGCTCGTCTCGGTGCTCATCATGATTATGTGAAAAAATTACCCGAGTGTCTGCTTAACATTCCAAAGGAGTATAGAAGAGGTGTAGATATTGAAGTTGAAGCAAAAGCAAAAGAGAAAGCCATATTTAAATTATATGATCTTTATGGAGAATTAAAGTGGACAAGCGATCCTTGTGAGTGTTAAAGTTAAATATGAATATACCGCGATAACAGAAAAATTTAGAAAAAATACTATCAAAGAGTGGTAGTATTTTTTTATAAAAATATAAAGAAAAATTTCTTGTCCTATCAAATAAAATGAGCGAAGTCAAAGAATCTACTACACCATCTACACAATCTACTTCAAGCAATACACAATCTCATAAGAACAATAATGATCACGATCAGTTTCAGAATATGTTGAATGCAATTGCTGGTTTTCGTATTCCAACATATTTTGTAAGTATTTTTCTTACCATTTTGTATTTGGTTCTTGCTATTTATTTTGTAAGAGTATCAAAAGGATATGTCAGTAAAATTGTTAGAAAAGTAAATAATTATGACAAGAAACAAGAAGAATTTCATAAACGCAAAATTGAAACGATTGAGGTAATTTCTTACAATGTGTTGAAAACAGTAGTATGGTTACTTGCATTCACTTTTGTATTAAGTGCTTGGGGTGTTTCTATCGGACCTATTCTCGCAGGTGCAGGTATTATGGGTGTTTCTCTTGGTTTTGGAGCACAAAGTTTTCTCAAAGACATAATCAATGGTTTTGTCATTTTGTTTACTGGATATGTCACTATTGGAGACATGGTTGAAATTATGCAATATAAGGGTAGAATTGTTGACATCAATTTGTCAGCAACTATTTTACAAACAGAAAAAGGTGATAATGTATACATACCTAATGGGTCAATTGATGTTATTACCAAATTACAATAATTACAAAAAAAAATAAATTAACTTACCTTTCACTGAATTCCAAGACTGCATCAATTTTCTCAATAAGTTCATCAAGTTCTTTTATAGAATAGGAAGAAATAAGTTCCTCAAACTCTAACATATCAATTTCTAAATTATCAAAGTTATTATCATCATCTTCTTTTTTATAAGATTTATTTGTTTGTTGTAAAAATGATAGAATACTTTGAGATTCCTTTACTTCCTTTACCTCTTCTATTTTGTCATTTTGTTTTTCATTGAAATAATCATTTTCAATCAAGTATCCAGATAGGTCAACAATTGAGTGTTGTTTTTCACACAATACGATTTCTTTCAACATAGGTGAATACACCGTGCGTGATGAAGGAGACCATTTTGGTGATTTTTTATAGATAGGTGATAAAGCAGGGGAAGGAAGAATGTTAATAATAAAGTCCATTTTAAAATAATCAATTGGTTTTTTATTCAGGTTAAATCAGTTAAGACGATTAATTATTTAACCTGAATAAAAAATCAATTGTAACAAATATTTCCATTAATTTTTAGCACTGGTTCCGAGAAAAATTCTTGTATAAAACCTGAGTTGTTGTATAACTCTTCATAAAACCTTTTAAATTTCCTGTCTGCTTCAAGTGAATAAAAATTCATAGAATCATATATATCAATTAGAGGAAATATAGACTTCATTTGTTTTATGCTGTGTATACATATTTATTTCAATTTATTTAATATAAATTGAAACAGTAACTTACCTTTGAAAAATACAACTGAAAAATACAACTGAAAAAACTTTAAGATCCCCAGTTGATGAAATATCTCCCATTACCTGCTGATACGAATCCTTCAAAAAAATAACTTCTTGCATCATTGTTTCTTAAATATTCGTCAATTTGTTTAATCACTTTTGGGTTCTTGATCTTACCACCTTCAATAAAAATCCAGAACTCGTCATATTCATGTGCACTATCATTGTTATGTGCTTTAATGTTTGTGTTGATAATACATGCCATCTTGTAACCTCTCAAATCTTTGCGAGGTAGATAGCAAATAATGTTAGACAGATGAAGACTTGACTCCTCCATGATAGAACCGTTGAAGAACTTGTGTGAGATAACAGCAGAAGACATTTTTCTTAAATTCTGAAACTTATTGAAACTTTATAATCTAAAAGACAATACTACTCATATTGTAAACAAAAAAATCAATTAAAATTTCCATCTCAATTATTTTGTCATATTATATATGACAAAATACATTACCTCTCACCTACCTTACACACACTTACTTACTTACACAATACACATTTCACTTACTTACTTGAGTCCATTTCTTGCAATGAAAGAGGAATGACCACGAACACCTTCTAAACCAGCAATCACATAACGAGGTTTTACATAATTAAAACGATCACACAACTTATCTATCTGTTCAAGAGCATAGTTGGTAATGTTTGTAATCTCGGGACATACATTACTTACTAAATCCTTGGAAAAATTAGTTCCTTTTCCTTTAGCATTAGAAAGATACTCCACAAACTTAGTTGTATAGGAAAGCAAGATCATATCTTTTGTTGTCTCGTATACCATGTTTAGTATTTGAACAAGTTCAGCATTGAACTTTCTCTTTCTCTCACGCTTATACAACACCATTTTCAACCCTTTCTCATCTATCTCTTTCAATAAGTATCTCTTTCTCAAATCCTTATTAGCATTCATATCATCCCGCTCTTGAACTGTGCCGTGACGCATGTGCATGATTGCTACACACAACATTCTATAGTATTCGTGACTAAAATCCATAATAGTATCTTCAAGAGTCAAACACTGGTTCATATTAGGTCGAGCATTAATACCCATCATGTTTCTCACACCATCTACATCACGACCTTGCTTCTGCAAATACTCCCAATAGTGTGGGTTGTGGATATGACCAGTCTCAATCTGCCCTGTCTTCCAACTGAATGCGGTGTGACATCCCGTGCAGAACATCTGGTCGCAATTTTTAACAACTGTCATATCAGGTAATATGAATCTTGTATTACCATCAACCTTCCAACCATAATAATTACCTGTTTCTTTATAAGAGACAGAGATGCTTGTCACATGGTAATCTTTATTAGGTATACTATCAATCATTTGTTTTCTCTTGATCAAAGTCGGAATTCTTGAAAGTTTGCCTGATAAATTAATTTGATAGATATCTTGATAGTCCTTCGCTTCTTTTCCAAATATTTCAACATTTTTTCTTTCGCAAACTCTCGTATTTACAACGAAGTCACAACTTCTTGCTAGGAGTTCAATCTGTTCTACTAAATGTTTATTTGTATTTGATATAACTGCTCTTTTTCCTCTCTCATCAACATAACCATCACTATCAATAAGTCCAGCAAGAACAGAAAGTCTTGTTGCTTCATCATTACAAAGAAAATCTTCAGGGATATGTTTATTATTTATCAAGTTGTATGATTCAAGCATTTCTTTCAAAGGATTTTTGTCATCTTGTGATTTTTTCACATTTTCTCTCACTCTTTGAACATCACAAAGATCACACACCTTCTTAGAACAACCAACACAATCTTTTGACGATGACCCGTATCCAATCGCTTTTCTATTACCAACTCCTCTTCTTTTTATGGTAAATTTATAAGCATCTGCATGAACCAACTCACATTCATTTTTGTCACACCAATCAAGTAGAAAAGAAACAATTTCAGTATCATTTGACGCAATACTTAATCCATTACTATAACCATCACCAAGCCACAGACCAAGTAAGTATGGATCAATATTAACATCTTTAGAAGACCAGTTTATTTTTGAAGCTTTGTAACCGTGAAAAGCACACGCATAACTCTTATTGGAAGCATTTTTCAAATACTCTTCAATTGAGATGTGAATTGTGTT
>Ga0247843_1004913_pt1 | contig 19319 bp, 16 predicted proteins | sample LaCruzMarch2017__FD_192420 | JGI IMG/M metagenome (GOLD analysis project Ga0247843, IMG submission 192420) | Freshwater microbial communities from meromictic Lake La Cruz, Castile-La Mancha, Spain - LaCruzMarch2017_8m | ecosystem: Environmental > Aquatic > Freshwater > Lake | place: Spain...
CCCGTGCGATGAAATTTCTCATGTTATTTAGGATTCGATACCCAAAAATAACACACTCGCTAACTCTTTTTTTATACAATAAATCTACTCAATCAGTAGATTGCATTTGATTCTTGAATCTAAGAAAAGAAATAATTAAATCGAACTACACACCTGACCCAAACATATTCAAAGAACGAATTAGAGTCTTTTTTGCCAATATTCGCAACTACAAAGACAAATTAGAGTCTTTGATAAATACAAACTTTCAAAAACTCAATCCAATTACTACTGGATTGCAAACCTCTTTTGTTTGAGTATACCCTGACTGACGGTTTTAAACCGTCAGTCAGGGTATACTTCGGAAAGAATCTTTTCTTTTAAAATAAATCACGAAACTGATAGACGGTTATCGTAATGATAATTCCCCAAATAACTCCCCAAAGGAGCATTTGAGAGATAATGGAGTGGCGCGGTACTTTAAAAGATACGGCAATCAGAGTGCCCCCAATGGGCGTAAAAAGCAAAGGGGTAAGAATAGCAATGCCGGTCATACCCGCTTTTTTCCAAACTCGTACCGCCAATCGAGTCCGTTTGCTGAAAAGGCGCGGCTTTTTTTTGCGATAACGACTGATTAATTGCTGAATAGCCGTTCCCAGAAATACGAAAATTACTACACCGAGCATCATTCCCACGACGGTACACACGGCCGTTTCCCACCAATTTAGACTTAGCGCGATACCCGCTAAAGGCCCGGCAACGAACTTTAACATGCTTGCCAGTACGACTGAAATGTATTTTGCCCAAGGCATTTTTATAGAGTGGATTTTGTTGAACTCATGGCAAAGTAGTCATTAAGTTAGGACTACTAACCTAAAATCCAAAAAATCTGCTTAAAATCCAAAAACAAATTGTGTAAGTTTGGGCCAAATATCTGATAAAATGGAAATTCTCGAACAAGTAAAAAAATATGGCTACATGCGCGAAACCGTAGCCCCGAATGTAGATTTGATAGCGGAAATAAACCGCCTTCGGAAAGAAAAAAATGCCGTTATCTTAGCACACTATTACGTAGACGGTGCTATTCAGGACTTGGCTGATTACATTGGCGACAGTCTTGGACTTTCGCAGCAAGCTGCCAGTACTCCTGCCGACATGATTGTGTTTTGCGGTGTGCATTTTATGGGTGAAACGGCCAAAATTCTGAGCCCCGAGAAAAAGGTGGTTATTCCTGACCTGAATGCCGGATGTTCCCTGGCAGACTCTGCACCGGCCGATAAGTTTGCGGCTTTTAAAGCCCAATATCCTGACCATTTGGTGCTTTCTTACATCAACTGCTCGGCAGAAATCAAAGCGTTGTCAGATATCATTGTGACGTCCTCCAATGCCGTGAAGATTGTTGAGCAATTGCCGAAAGGCCAAAAAATCATCTTTGCTCCTGACGCCAATTTGGGGCGTTATGTAGCTAAGAAAACGGGCCGAGACATGGTATTGTGGGATGGCGCCTGTATTGTACACGTAGATATTTCGGAAGCCAAATTGAAGGCTTTACGCGAAAAATACCCGAATGCGCTACTCGTAGCTCACCCTGAATGCAAAGACAATATTTTGCTTCAAGCCGATTTTGTAGGTTCCACAACGGCCATTTTGAAATTTGTAAACGAAAGCCCCAACGACGAGTTCATCGTAGCTACTGAAGCGGGGATTTTGCACAAAATGAAACAGGCTGCTGCTGGTACAGGCAAGAAAATCATTCCGGCGCCTGCCACCGAAAACAACACCTGTGCCTGTAGTGAATGCCCGTACATGAAAATGAATACGGTCGAAAAACTCTATAACGCTCTTTTGTACGAACAACCCGAAATCACGGTTCCCGAAGACATTCGCCTTAAAGCGTATGAATCGGTGGATCGGATGCTGGAAATGAGTAAGAACCTATAATAAAGGCCAAACACAAACTGCAAAGGGCTTTTCAAGTCCTTTTCCCTATCTTTGCACACATTTTTTAACAGTTCACGGTCAAACTATGGAACGTGGACAATTGACTTATTGACTGATTTATGATTTCGAAGACCTACAATCCGCGTGAAATTGAAGACAAATGGTACAGTTATTGGATTGAAAATCGCTATTTCAATTCCAAGCCAAATCCTGAAAAAGAGCCTTATACCGTGGTCATTCCACCGCCTAACGTAACGGGCGTGCTGCACATGGGCCACATGCTCAACAATACCATTCAGGATGTACTCGTCCGCAAAGCGCGTATGGAAGGTAAAGAAGCCTGTTGGGTACCCGGTACCGACCACGCTTCGATTGCAACCGAAGCCAAGGTAGTAGCGATGCTCAAAGAACAAGGCATTCAGAAAAGCGACCTTACCCGGGAAGAATTTTATAAATACGCTTGGGAATGGACCGACAAATACGGCGGTATTATTCTTCAGCAATTGCGCAAGTTGGGAGCTTCCTGCGATTGGGATCGGACGCGTTTTACGATGGAACCTTCTCTGTACGATGCTGTCATTGACACGTTTATAGACCTTTATAACAAAGGGTACATTTACCGTGGCCATCGCATGGTCAACTGGGACCCGCAAGCCAAAACCACAGTTTCGGACGAGGAGGTGATTACCAAAGAAGTAATGACCAAACTGTGTTACCTCAAGTATCCAATTGTAGGTTCGGATGAGTCAATTATGATTGCCACGGTTCGTCCCGAGACCATCATGGCCGATTCGGCAATCTGTGTGCACCCTGAGGATGAACGCTATATCCATTTACATGGTAAAAAAGCATTGATTCCCCTCATTAACCGTGAGATTCCAATTATTACGGACGAATACGTAACGATGGATTTTGGAACGGGTGCTTTGAAAGTAACCCCTGCCCACGACCAAAATGACTACGATTTGGGCATAAAGCACAAATTGGAAATCATTGATATTCTGACGGAAGACGGGAAACTGAACGAAAAAGCCCGCATTTTGATTGGCGAAGACCGTTTTGTTGCCCGTAAGAAGATCATCAAAATGCTCGAAGAATCGGGCAATTTGGAAAAAGTTGAAGATTATAAAAGTAACGTTGGTCATTCGGAACGGACCAATGCGGTGATTGAGCCGCGCTTGTCATTGCAATGGTTTGTAAGCATGAAAGAGCTTTGCAAACCTGCGCTCGAAAACGTGATGAACGACAATATTCAGCTTCATCCTGCAAAGTTTAAAAATACGTATCGGATTTGGATTGAGAATATTCGCGATTGGAACATCAGTCGTCAGTTGTGGTGGGGACAACAAATTCCTGCTTATTACCTGTCAGACGGAACGGTGATTGTGGCTAAAACCAAACGCGAAGCACTACGCAAAGCACAGCATGAACTTCAACTTTTTGCCCTTACTGAAGCCGATCTTACTCAAGACCCCGACGTGGTAGATACGTGGTTTAGCTCGTGGCTATGGCCTATTTCGGTGTTTGATGGTATTAAAGACCCTAATAACGAGGATATTAATTACTATTATCCTACAAATGACTTGGTGACGGCTCCCGAAATTTTGTTTTTCTGGGTAATGCGGATGATTATTGCGGGCTACGAGTTTAGAGGTGAATTACCTTTCCGCAATGTGTATCTGACGGGTATCGTACGCGACCCTAAAGGCCGTAAAATGTCGAAATCATTGGGGAATTCTCCTGACCCATTAGCTCTGATTGACCAATACGGCGCTGATGGTGTAAGAACAGGAATGTTGTTCAGTTCGCCGGCAGGAAACGATTTGCTTTTTGACGAAAAACTGTGTGAACAGGGCCGTAATTTCTGTAACAAAGTATGGAATGCTTTCCGTTTGGTAAAAGGTTGGACCGTCGTAGATACAGGACATTCACAGGAGCGTCTGGCAGTAAAATGGTTTGATGCGAAATTGAATCAAACGATTGCTGAAGTTCTTGATTTGTTTGGCAAATATCGCCTTTCGGATGCGTTGAATGTAGTCTATAAATTGATTTGGGATGATTTCTGTTCGCAGTATTTGGAAATGATTAAACCCGAATATGGTCAACCCATCGACAGAGCTACCTTTGAGGCAACCATTGATTTCTTTGAAAAATTGATGGCGCTTACCCATCCTTTCATGCCGTTTATTACCGAAGAAATTTGGCAGGATATTCGCGAAAGAGGAGAAAAAGAAAGTCTTTGTGTGGCAGAATTTCCGAAATCCGGGGCTGTAGATACGGCTCTGTTGGCGGATGTTGAAATTTTCTTTGAGGTTGTTACAAACATTCGTAACCTACGCAGTACGAAGAATATAAGCCCTAAAACTGCTTTGCCCTTGGCTATCAAAACCGATAACCAAGGCTTATATCAGAAGTTTGAGGGACTCTTGGCAAAGTTGGCCAATATATCCGAAATCACCTACACTTCCGACAAAGCCGACGGAATGTCGTTTTTAGTAAAAGCGGATGAGTTTTTTGTGAATTTGGCAGGCGAACTCGACGTAGAAGCTGAAATCGAAAACCTTCAAAAAGAATTGGAATATACCTTAGGCTTCAAAAAATCGGTAGAAGCCAAGCTGTCAAACGAGCGTTTTGTACAGAATGCTAAAGCGGACGTGGTTGACAAAGAACGTCAAAAACTCGCCGATGCCGAAGCAAAAATTGTGGCCATTCAGGAAGCCTTGGCGAGAATGAGTTAAGGAATAATGTCTCAATTAAAATAGCCACATTTTCAGAGGAGAATGCGGCTATTCTTTTTTTGTTACTCATCCAATTTATTGTTTTAACTTCCATTGCCGGATACTATACCAACCTAATGCAATGAGGTAAGCAATGAATGTACCGAAGATGGGCAATCCCATAAGGAGTATTGGGCTGAATGGCCAATTTAGCTTTAATAAATAGCCAATAATAGTAACGGAGATTATTGCTGCTAAAGACATCCCCAAAACAAGGCGATATGGCCATATAAACGACTGAATGCGAAACACATTGAGGTAAACAAGAAGATAGGCGAGAGTTGCCAAAGCAGTTGTAAGAGCGTAGCTATAACGACTCACAAAACACCCTATTCCAAAAAGTCCGATTATGACTAAGGCAAGCCACGTATTTGAAAAAAACTGATTGACTTTTGGCGGAATTTGAATGGCAGCAGTTTCGGGGAAAAGTAAGAACTTTAAGGTATTCCATTCATACAAAAGGGCAAGCAGATTCAATAAAGTAAAAACCGCATCTACATAAGGAGTTCCCTGCCAATTTTGCGAAATGGTAACCATTAATATCCCTAAATTCATGGGAACGAGCATAATAAGCCCGACCAACGAATAGCGTTGTGTTAAGACCAATGCGCCGCTCATGACCTGCGAAATGGCAATAAAAAAGCCGAAAGTACGCAGGCCATGCGGAGTAAGTTGGGCGATGAGTAAAGGAGGACCGATAAGTTGCCCAAAGTGCCCGTCCGTTAATTTACAGAGCCCCGAAGAGGTAAAAAGGTAGCCCAAAAATAGCCTGATAAGCAGCGTGTTGAAGTCTTTAAAGGTCATGCAATTTTTTGAAAGACAATTTAAAGTTCCTGGCGGCAAGCCTCAAACAAAACGTGATAAACGGCAAAAATCAACGTGGAATGAACACAAAAAGCGCGACTTTGGGGCCGCGCTTTTATTGAATCAATGCGTTTATGAATTAATACGGAATCGGTAATACTTTACTTTCTTTAAAGGTAGAGAGTATAACCATCGTTTGTGTATTGGCTACTTCTTCAATTTCGTTGATGCACTCCAAGAGTAATTTTTGATACGAAGCAATGTCTTTTGAAATAACCTTCAACAAAAAGTCTCCTGAACCTGTAATGTGGTGACATTCAATAATTTCAGGAATTTCTTTCACTCGTTTAACAAAAGAATCAGTCACGTCTTTTTTATGACCTACCAATGATACCTGAATAAATGTGGTCACACCTAAACCCACTTTTTCTCGGTCCAACTGTGCGTGGTAACTTTGGATAATACCGTGCTGTTCCAGTTTTTTTACACGTTCGAGGGTGGGGGCAGGCGAAAGACCAATTTCTTTCGAAAGTTGTGCATTAGTGATTTTGGCATTCGATTGCAAAATATCCAAAACCTTGCGGTCTATCTGGTCTAATTTCATGAGTGAAGTTTAATTTTATAAAAAAGCGGGCAAACAAATAATATACTGCAAATCTACTACTTTTGTGTAACTATTTTTTAATAAAAGGGAAATTTTATTCAATAAAACCAAACAATTGCTAACTTTTGAAGAATAATCACGAACTGGTCTGAAATTTTTTTTTAATTTTTAACTATATTTTTTACTAAAAAATCATCAAATAGTATTATTACTGGACTTTAATGCTATACTTATAATTATGAAGCAAAAGTGTGTTTTTTTAGACCGGGACGGAGTACTTAATCAGGATATTGAAGGTTATTTGTCTCAGCCCGAAGATATGATTATTCCCAATGGTGTGGTCGAAGGACTTCAGCAAATGAAAAATGCAGGGTACTTATTGATTGTAGTTACCAATCAGGCGGGTATTGCTAAAGGGTTGTATTCTAAAGAAGAAGTCTGGAAGTGCCATCGGTATTTTCAGGAACAATGCGGTCACTTACTGGATGACCTGTACTACTGTTCGCATCATCCCGATTATGACAGTCGTTCGTTGATGCGCAAACCAGAATCACTCATGCTTGAAAAAGCAATTGCTAAGTACGATATTGACACGACAAATTCATGGATGGTAGGCGACCGTCCACGCGATATGCAAGCTGGCAAACGGGTGGGAGTACGTACCATTCATTTAAGCCATAACCCTCAGGAGTCGGCCGGCGACAACTTTGCTTCCAACTTTTTGGCGGCTACTCAGTTGGTGCTTGAATCGAATCGTTAATGCGGCTGATTACGCCTTTTTTTCGACTTTGGCAGAACTGTCATAAGCAGGACAGTATCCTTTGCGATTGCAGCTTGATGCTGCTAAAACTACCAAAATCAAAGCGAAAGAAATTGTTTTTTTCATGTTTATTGGATGATACTGATGCCCTAAGCAATATTTTTTGTATTGCTTAGGGCAGGTTATAACTTTTTTACTACGAAAATCGTGCCGTTTTTATTGTTAGCTATGCGCTAATTCCTCTTCAGCCTCAATATCAATGACTTGTCCGTTTGGGCTTTCTTCGGCGTTTTGAGGGGCTATATACTGATCATAACCCAAAATATGCAACATACTGTCGCTTCCCTGCTGATTAGCAAACAAACGAGTAACAATATTGCCTTCTTCGTCTCTGTCTACCAAAACGTGTTGTGGGGCAGGAATCAGGCAATGCTGAATACCTCCATAACCGCCCAGCGATTCCTGATAAGCACCTGTGTGAAAAAAGCCTACATATTGTACTTCTTTTTCCAACTCAAAAATGGGTAAGTACAAATCGGCGCTGTGGGCTTCCGTGTTATAAAAGTCCTGAGAATCGCAGGTTAAGCCACCAATGTTTACTTTTTGGTAGGCATTGTCCCAATTGTTCACAGCCAGCATGATGTACTTTTGATTCATTCCCCACGAATCCGGCAAATGCGTAATGAAAGAACCGTCAATCATGTACCACATTTCCTTGTCATTTTGGAGTTTTTGGTCAATGATTTGGTAAATCACTGCACCGCTTTCTCCTACAGTGTAGCTGCCAAATTCGGTGAAAAGATGCGGAACAGGAACGTTGTTTTTGTTACAGATCCATTGGATGTTTTCGACGATTTCGTCAATCATCTGCTGGTAATCGTAATTGAACTGCAAAGAGGTTTGAATTGGAAGCCCACCGCCAATGTCAATAGAATCAAGATCGGGGCAGATTTTTTTCAGTTCACAGTATTTAAACATAAAACGAGTCAATTCGCTCCAATAGTAGGCCGTATCTTTCATGCCTGTATTGATAAAGAAGTGAAGCATTTTTAGCTTAAACTTCGGATTATTTTGAATTTTGTCTTTGTACAGATCGTTGATGTCGCTGTATCTTACCCCCAAACGGGAGGTATAAAAGGCAAAATTAGGCTCTTCGTCGGTCGCAATCCGAATGGCAAAATTGATGGAATCGGCCGTTGTATTTTGCTCGTAATATTCAATTTCACGTAGATTGTCAAGGACAGGCATCACGTTGAAACCTTCGTTGATCAATTCTGTAATTGCTTTTTGATAATTAGGAAGTTTGTAGCCATTACAGATAATATACGTGCTTTTGTTGATTTTTCCGGCGGTATGCAGATTCCGAATAATGGGAATATCAAATGCAGATGAAGTTTCGATGTGAATGTTATGCTTTAGGGCTTCTTCCAGCACAAAACTAAAATGGGACGATTTCGTACAATAGCAATAGGTGTAGGAACCTTTGTAATTGAAACGTTTAAACGCGTTTTTGAACAGTTGTTTGGCGTTGCTGATGTGCTCGCCAATTTTAGGTAAATAAGTGATTTTGAGGGGTGTACCATACTGGCGAATAATGTCCATAAGGGGTACATTGTTAAACGATAGCTCATCGTTTTGGACGTTAAACTCCAGCGTTGGGAATTCAAACGTCTGCTCAATTAGGTTTGTGTAAGAACTTTTCATCGTGCCTTAAAAGCATAAAAAGTGTATTTGGTGGAACATAGGAAAAAGCCTGCGAAATTCTCCCAAAATAACGGGTTTTGCAAGAAAAAAGTGCAATAAAGCTCCCATTAATCTTTACTTTTGTTGCCCCATAAGTGGGATGTGCCTTTAAACAGGCTACTTACGAATTGCGTATTTTATCTTTTGGTCAGATGTTGATTTCGTTTTTTGAGCGCGATAAAACGCTTCTCTCCTTACTTTGGTTTGGTATTGCATTGCGAGTTGTTTTGTATTTTTTTATTTCTCCATTCGGTGCGGATGCCCACGGCGAAATCATTAATTTCATTGCAACTCAGCACCGATTGCCGCACACACGAGAGATTTTCTGTGCCATGCATCCTCCGTTGTATTATCTCTTGGCACAACCCTTCTATGCTTTCGATGAGCTGTATAACCAAAAAGTAACCCAGATATTATCGGTTATTCTGTCTTGCCTTAACCTGTACGTTTTGTATCTGTTGGTAAAATATTATTTTAAAAATTTCCTGACACGCAATGTAAGTTTTTTGCTGGCGATTTTTCTGCATTCCTATATTACGTTTTCTTTATACGTGACCAACGACAGCCTGTCGTTTTTGCTGGGAACGTGGTGTTTTTGGTTGTTGTCGCGCTATTTTCAGATTCCATCTGCCAAAGGGGAACGTTGGTTGGCGCTGGCACTTGGCCTTGGCCTTTTGACGAAAGGCACTTTTTTAGCTTTTGTTCCCATCGTTTTTGGAGCCATTGCATTGACGTTAATACATTTCAAAGTCAGTTGGAAGCAACTGCTGATGCGGCTTATGATATCAGGGATAATTATGACAGCAGTAGGAGGTTATAAATTTGCCGAAAACTGGTATTACGAAGGCCGCCCCGTGGTTCATAACATGGATATTTTTCCACTAAATGACCAGAAAACGTACATTGGTCCAAAAAGCTTTTACGGTTTTCACTTGCCTCGGTTAATGAAATCGCCCACTATTTACAACGGTGATAATAAGTTAGTACACGTGTACCCCGTGATTATGTATGCTTCTTTTTGGTACAAATTTGCCGATCTCGAAAATGACTTCAACTTGGGCATAAAAACGCGTTTTAAATACATTGGCAGCTTAATTTATGCAGTAGCGCTGATTCCTACGTTCCTTATGTTACTGGGGTTGGGGTTAATGACTATTCAATCCGTTCGGTTTTTAACGCGCTTAACTACTCTAAACACAGTTGATTTTAAAGAAAATATTGAAAAAGCTACCTGGTTAGGGCTTTTGCTGATGAGCATAGCGCTGGTATTGGCAGCAGGCTATAAATACGAGGCCTGGTCGTGTTTTCACGGGCGTTTATTTTTACAATCTTTCTTCAGTTTGTTGGCGGCACTTTACACCGGACTGTCTTATTTACAACCTCGAAGTAAACTGTTGTTTAGAGTAGGTATTTATGGTATGATAACTTTGGCTCTTTTATCCAGTATATATTTCGGTGTTGAAAGTTTGTATAAGTTGATTGCTTAAAAACCCTTTAACCAAATGTCAAAATACGTAGCCGCTATTGACCAGGGTACCACCAGTACCCGCTGTATTATCTTTGATCGCCAGGGAACTATAATTTCTGTCGGGCAAAAAGAACACCAACAGATTTACCCACAACCGGGTTGGGTAGAACATGACTTGGAAGAAATTCGAAAAAATACCCTTGAAGTAATTGCTCAAGCACGTATCAATGCCTCTATTTCGGCGGCTGATATTGCTGCGGTAGGAATTACCAACCAACGTGAAACGACAGCCGTGTGGAATCGTCGTACGGGGAAACCGTACTACAATGCACTCGTTTGGCAAGACACTCGTACGGGCGACTTGGTCAATCAGTTTGCCGAAGACGGGGGCCAAGACCGTTTTCGGGCCAAAACCGGTTTGCCTTTGGCTACTTATTTTAGTGGTTTAAAACTCCGTTGGTTGTTGGATAATGTATCAGGATTGCGCGAAGATGCGGAACGCGGTGACGCACTCTTTGGCAATATGGATACTTTCCTGATTTGGCATCTTACGGGAGGAACAAGCGGTGGAGTGCACGTCACAGATGTAACCAACGCCAGTCGTACTCAATTGATGAATCTCCAAACCCTCGAATGGGACGATGAGTTACTGTCAGTGTTTGAAATTCCCAAATTGATGTTGCCTGCCATCAAAAGCAGCAGTGAAGTGTATGGCAATGTAGTACTGGATGTACTTCCCCATGTTCCCATTGCTGGAGATTTGGGCGACCAACATGCGGCATTAGTGGGACAAACCTGTTTTGAGCCCGGCCAAGCCAAAAATACCTACGGAACGGGTTGCTTTATGTTATTAAACACAGGTACTGAGTTAAAAACCTCCACACAGGGATTATTGACGACAGTTGCTTATAAATTTGGAAACCAACCCGTCAATTACGCCTTGGAAGGCAGTGTGGCTATTGCCGGGGCGTTAGTACAATGGTTGCGCGATAATTTGGGAATGATTCAAACCAGTGGCGAGGTAGAAATCTTGGCAAAAGTGGTGGAAGACAATGGGGGTGCCTACATTGTGCCTGCTTTTTCGGGCTTGTATGCTCCTTATTGGAAAGCCGATGCGCGTGGCGTCATTGCAGGATTAACGCGTTACGTCAATAAAAACCACATCGCCCGGGCTGTTTTGGAAGCAACGGCTTACCAGACTCTGGATGTGATGAATGCAATGGAAAAGGATGCGGCGATTAAGCTTAAATCACTGCGAGTGGATGGTGGAATGGTGGCTAATCATACGCTGATGCAATTTCAGGCTGATATGCTTAATGTGCCTGTTGTATGTCCGGCCGTTACCGAAACGACGGCTTTGGGTGCGGCCTATGCGGCAGGACTGGCGGTGGGTTATTGGCAAAATTTTGATGACTTACGTCAAAACTGGGGAATAGCGCAAACATGGACTCCCACCATGGGAGAAGAGAAACGCGCCAAACTTTACAAAGGCTGGCAAAAAGCTGTTGAACGTTCGTTTGGCTGGGAAGAGTAATGAGAGTGTCGAGTTCAAAGTGCAAAATGTCAAATGAGTTTTCTTTATTCGACACTCTGCACTTTGCCCTCGACATTTTTTGTGCTTTCCACTTTTTTGGTTTTTTTCTCGAACAACTTCTTAAAATCGGGGCTTTCGGTACCGATCCATTTGTCCCAAAAAGTAAAATACAAGCCATAATTGTACTTGAACTGCGAATGATGCAGGCTGTGGTGCGTGGCTCCAATCCACCATTTACCAAACCAATGCCGATGGAAATCGCGCGGATACAATTCAGTATTAAGGTGGTTGATGACGCTCGTTGTGGTCATTATCAGTAAAATAATACCGATGGCAATATAGTGCAATGGAATAACAAACATTAAGGCGGGCAAAACGACTGCCTGTAAGATACTTTCCATGGGATGGAAAGAAAAGGAAGTCCAGGCAGAAGTGGTAATGCTATCGTGATGGGCTTTGTGTACCCATTTATAGACCCGTGGGTGATGCATCCAACGGTGAAGCCAGTAATAGTAGGTTTCGTGTAAAAACAAAACGAGAAGAATACTTCCTAAAAACCACAAGGCTGAATAATCACTGAAATTCAGATAGATGCGCGTATAGCCCAACTGCCACGCCACTACCATTCCCGTACCTGCCAGCGCAAAAATAATTGCAGTAACAAACGAAAATCCAATTTCTCGCCAATGCTGTGCTGGACGGCGGGGGCGTTGATTAACTTCGCGATTTTGAAAAAAAGATTGGTACTTGACTTTAAACAGATAGTGAAACAGGGCCGCAATCAAAACATACCGCCCAAAAATCCCCAAAAATAGATAAAAAGCAGTTTGGGCAAAAATTACGGGTTGGGTAAAATCAATGGTTTCCATAAAGAAATAACTGCTTTAACCTCGTTTGTGTTTTTAGTGGTAGAAATTATACTAAGAATCGCCTGCTTTTTGAATTTTTTTAGTGCAACAAGAAGTTCTACTTTGCCTTTTTTTTACTCTCTCACCGCTGCTCGTCGGATACGATCATTGATAGCGCGCCCCAAGTCTTTTTCAGGCAGGAGTTCGGCATAAATAACGTCTATCGGGAGGCTGTCCAGTTGCCGCATGTACGAAAAAAGATGTTTGGCGGCTTCGGAATAGCTGCCCGTAAGTGATAAGATGCGTTGATTTTCGAGCGATACATTTTCAATGGCTATTTGGAAAGATAAATAGCCGATTTTCTCTTTTGAATAGTTTTTTGAAAGTTGCTCAAAGTCGGTTATAAATAAGGGTTTACGGGGTGAATAGTGGCTTTTTAACATTCCAGGAGCTTTGGGATTGGAACTGGAATGTGCTACAAGTTTCACTGTGCCAATGATTTTTTCCAAGGCTTCAACTGATGTTCCGCCCAAACGATAGACAACGGCTTCGTCGCCCTCAAAACCTACAATGGTTGATTCAATTCCAACCTGACTTTCGCCGCCATCCAGAATGTACGGAATTTTTTTACCTAATTGCTTTTCAACGTGTTGCGCTGAAGTGGGGCTGATGTATCCAAACGGATTGGCACTCGGAGCAGCCAAAGGAAAGTCCAGCGTCGAGAGCAATTCCAAAGTAAGCGAATGATTGGGAATACGCACGGCCACGGTGGATAAGCCGGAAGTTACTAAGTCCGAGATTTCATCTGATTTTGGCAATAGCAACGTAAGCGGCCCTGGCCAAAAAGCCTTTGCCAATTTTTGCGCTTTTTCAGGGAAATCAGCGATAAAGGAGGTAAGTTTAGACAGCGTATCTGTGTGTACGATGAGGGGGTCAAATTGCGGACGATTTTTGACGGTGAAAATTTTCAACACTGCGTCTTCGTCAAAAGCATTACCTGCCAATCCATAAACGGTCTCGGTCGGAATGCCCACTACCTGTCCTGCCTGAAGTAGTTGTTTTACGTATGAAATATCGGTTCCAATGATTGCCATGCTGCAAAGTTAGTCGACAGTTTACGGTTCACCTTTCACAGTTTGGGGATTTTTTGTTTATTTGAAGTGAATTTTAGCAAACAGGTATGAATTTTAATTATGAGCTCACGCTCGTTGAGTACATCTTTATCGGAATTTTTCTGCTCTTCTATACACTTTATATCGGTCGAACGGTTTTGGTGGCAAAAGCGCTTGGTACAACGGCGCGGGCAGTGGTAATCAAGTTTTTTCTGCGCACTACCTATTTTGCGTTAATGATAGTGGCTTTGCTGGGGCCCTTTTTTGGTGAGCCTGAAAGAGACATTATTGCCGAAGGGAAAGATATTATGGTTTTGGTAGATGTTTCTAAATCCATGGATGCGGGCGACGTGCAACCCTCTCGCCTCGAAAAAGTCAAATTTGAATTGCAGCAACTTATTGCCTCTTTGCACGAAAATCGTTTTGGTCTCATTATTTTTTCAAGCAGTTCGTTTCTGCAAGTGCCGCTCACGTTTGACATGGGGGCTTTTGAACTTTTTACACAATTACTAAATACGGGACAGGTCAGCAATCCGGGAACGGATATTTGCAGCGCATTCGACTTGAGTTTAGAGAAACTTCTTCAAAATCGGACTGTTAATACGTCTAAAATCATTTTACTTTTTACCGATGGTGAAAATTTCGGTACCTGTGAACGAAAGACGCTGACGTCTATTCGGCAGTTTGACTTGAAGTTGATGATTGTCGGAGTGGGAACCAATGGGGGGGGGCGTATTCGCCAAAACGGCAGCTGGGTCAAAGATGAAAATGGAGAAATTGTAACGACGCGACTTAACAGCAACTACTTACGAGAGTTAGCCAAGGCAACTAACGGAAAGTATTTCGAAATCAATAACCAAACCAATGCCATTGCTGATGTCGTCAGCGCTATTAATTCAGTGGAAAATCGCTTGATTGATAGCCGTAAAGTAGCCGTAGTGAGTAATAAATACCGTTACTTCCTCATGGCAGCTTTGGTATTAATAGCCTTGGATGTACTGGTCACTGTATCTTCATTTCAAGTATAATTTTCAATAACTGAAATTTCGTAACCCGATAACTTTTTATAGTATGTCACAAACAAACGGCCATTTACAGCCTTCGCTTACTCCTACGTTGCTTTGGGGTCTTGGGGTAGGATACGTCATTTCTGGAATGTATTTTGGTTGGAATTTTGGATTGGAAAAAGGAGGTACACTGGGCATGGCAGCCGCTACGGGTTTGGTGGTGATCATGTACGTTTGTTTTACACTTGGATATGCTGAGTTGGCTTGTGCTATTCCCAAAGCGGGCGGGATTTTTGACTATACTTCGCGTGCTTTGGGGCGAGATTGGGGGTTTGTTGCGGGTATTGCGCAGGTCGTCGAGTTTGTGTTGGCCCCTCCTGCCATTGCGGTAGGAATTGGCGCTCACGTCAATCTTTTTTTTCCGGAACTTCCTCCTAATTACGCTGCCGTAGGAGCGTATCTGCTTTTCACATTGCTCAATGCGATTGGGGTAAAATTAGCTGCTACTTTTGAGTTTTTTATCACATTTGTCGCCGTAGCCGGTTTGATTTTATTTGCGGGTATAACTTTTAGTGATATATCCCTGAAAAATTTAAGGCATAATGCGTTGCCCAATGGCTGGGCGGGAGCGTGGGCGGCTATCCCTTTTGCTATCTGGTTTTTTCTGGGAATTGAAGGATTGGCAAATGCCGCGGAAGAGAGCCAAAACCCGCAACGCGACCTTACCTGGGGGTTTGGTTCGGCGATGCTTACACTGGTTATTCTTTGTGCGCTTACGTTTGTGGGGGCAGTAGGAGTAGCTGGTTGGGAAGCTGTTGTTTTCAAAACCGATGGTACTACCTCCGATTCTCCTTTGCCTTTGGCACTGGTCCGGCTTGTGGGGGAGTCTGCTGGGCTCTATTTTGCAGTAATTATTGCGGGGCTTTTTGGTTTAGTAGCTTCTTTTCACGGCTTACTGATGGCGGCAGGCCGGGCTACTTTTGAGATGGGGAGAGCGGGGCATTTCCCAAAATGGATGGGACAGGTTCAAAGCCGCCTTAAAACACCGGCCAATGCTTTAATAATCAATATGTTCATCGGAATTATTGTACTGCTTTCCAATTCGGCAGCCGATATCATCGTGTTGTCGGTGTTGGGAGCGTTGACACTTTATGGATTTGGTAGTATTTGTGTGCTGCAACTTCGCCGCCGAGAGTCCCAGCTCAAGCGTCCTTTCCATGCACCTTGGTATCCTTTTATCCCTTTTTGTGCCTTAGGATTGACCCTTATTGCACTGGTGGCGGTGGTAGTTTCTAACCCGAAATTAGCAATTTATTATGCGATAACGTTAATTGGTAGCTTTTTGATATGTAAGGCTTTTAGTATGTATCAAAAAAAATAAAAGGCGTTTGAATAATAATTTTGCGCTTTTTATTCTAATTTTAATATTTTTTAGGAAAATTATAATTAATTTTACCCCCGAATTCAATTTTATCTCAAACAAAATTGGATTTATAGAAATGGTGTGGATAACGTCGGAAAGCTGTTCGAACTCTCGAGCAGCTTTTTGTTTTTTAGGTCTGTCTTTCGGGAAAGGGATTTGCTACTTTTGCCTTTCGGAAATCACCAATTACCATGTGGGAAACCTATCTCAAGCAGTTTAAAGATTATTTAGTATTAGAACGCGGTTTGGCCGATAATTCGGTCGAAGCGTACGTGCGGGATGCCGCTAAATTGGCGGAATATGTCGAATTGCTGGGCGGGAAAGAACTGATAGAAATTACGGAATTTGACGTGTTGGAATTTTTGGGCTATCTCCATGATTTAGGATTGGCAGCTTACTCACAAGCACGGATTTTGTCGGGGATAAAATCGTTTTTTAAATACCTGGTTCTGGAAAACCTCCTCACTATAGACCCTACCCAACTCATTGAATCTCCCCATTTATCGCGCCATTTGCCTGACGTGTTGACCTATCCTGAAATTATTCAGTTATTGGAAGCCAATGATCTTTCAAAACCGGAAGGAATGCGCAACCGTGCAATGCTGGAAGTGCTCTATAGTTCGGGGCTTCGGGTGTCCGAATTGGTAAATTTGCAAATTACTAATTGTTATTTTGATGCCGGTTTTTTGCGGGTAATCGGCAAAGGAAGCAAAACTCGTCTCGTGCCGATTGGAGCAGATGCTATCCGGCAGACTCAGCTTTATGTTGAACATATTCGGAGCCACGTAGAGGTTCAAAAAGGTCACGAAGATTTTGTATTTCTCAACCGTCGCGGGAAGCAATTGACGCGAGTAATGGTATTTTTAGTGATAAAAGATTTGGTTTCAATCATTGGCTTGCATAAGACCGTCAGTCCCCACACGTTTCGGCATTCGTTTGCTACCCACCTGATAGAAGGGGGAGCCGATTTACGAGCCGTTCAGGAAATGCTGGGTCATGAATCAATTACTACGACAGAAATATACACCCATTTAGATCGCGAATATCTGCGGGAAGTGGTTACAAAATACCACCCACGAGCTTAATCCTATAAGGCTTTTATCACTATCAATTCATCAACCTTATAGTATAGGATTTCATAATAAAAGGCGCGGAAGTCAGTGACTCCCGCGCCTTCGGCTTACTTCCCCCCTTATTCAAATCACATTTGAAGAATCGTGATTTAAGATTTTTCTAAGCAACTTCACCGCTACTTTTTTCTCCCACAAAATAATCTTCGTTGTTTTTGAAGAGTAAGTTGAAGGAGGTCATCGAACCGTAGATTTTGGTGATGTACTGCTGTATATTTATTTTTTCTTCGTCGTCCAGTTTACTTGCGTTGATGCGTTGTTCGAGCACCCGAAGGCGGTCGCGCGTCATTACAATTTTGTGAAAAAAACTATCAATGGTCATCTCCTTAGAAGATAAATCACTTCGCCCGGGCTTTAAAATGTTTTTCCCTCCTTTCCATTTGTCACCCAACGGAATGGTTGCGCTTGCATCCAACCACTTTTGAAGGATTTTGGTCAAGGATTGTTCCACATCAAAGAGACTGACAAAATCAGTGTCCAGCTCTACCGCCTCAATAATTTCTAAGGGTGTGTTTAATTTAATAACTTTGGTGCCGTGTTGAACAAACGTAATCGTATAACTGACGGATTTTAGATTGATAACAACCCCGTCTCCAAAATCAGCATGACGCACTCGTGACCCAACTCCTAAAATGGTATCCATTTTTTAACAACTATTTTTATGAGTTATAATAAGTGAATAACAAACACTGTGCCAAATTTTGTTTTTGATGAATAATTTTAAGAATAAATTTATAATTGCTTGGTAGGTAGGTATTTTATTTGGTTGATATTTTTTAATAAGCATGACAGTCTCGTCCATCACGTCTCGTTTTAGCCTTCCTGAAGGCGTTCATTTTATCAATTGTGCCACGCGCGGGCCGTTTTCCAAGGCTGTAGAACAAGCCGGTATATCGGCCATTCAGCATTTTACACCTACTATTCATCAGATCCGACCCGATGATTTTTTTGAACGGGCTTGGGTAGTTCGGGAGTTGTTTGGGCAATTGGTTCATTGTCCCGACAAAGAGCGTATTGCTGTTATTCCTTCGGTATCTTATGGAATGGCAATTGTGGCGAGAAATCTTCATCGAAAACCTAATTTGAAGGCGGGGCAGCATATTTTGGTCATTGGGGATGAATTTCCGAGCGATGTATATGCATGGACGCGGGTGTGCGAAGAATTATCGCTGCAAATCAAAACCGTCACGATGCCCGAAACAAGGCAAGTGGGAAAAGAATGGAACGCGCGGATTTTAGAGGCTATCGGTGAAGATACCGCTTTGGTAGTATTGCCTCATGTTCATTGGCAATACGGGATTCGGTTTGACTTAGAACAAATTTCAGAACGCGCCAAGCAATTTGGCGCGTTGTTGGCCATTGATGGTACTCAGTCGGTAGGAGCTTTGGAGTTTGACATTCAAAAAGTACGCCCGGATGCGTTGATTTGTGTGGCGTATAAATGGCTGATGGGACCTTATTCGATGGGTCTGGCTTATTTTGGTGAGTTTTTCGATGGAGGCACTCCGCTCGAAGAAACGTGGATGGCACGTGAGGAAAGCAACCTTTTTTATAAATTGACCGAATACCAAAATCAATACCGTCCCAAAGCTTATCGCTATAATGTAGGTGAGCATTCGCATTTTATCCAAATTCCGATGCTGGAAGTGGCCTTGCGGGAAAAATTGGAATGGGGGGGGGATCACATCCAGGCCCATTGTCGGGAGCTTTGGCAGGAGCCTGTACGGCAGCTCTCTGCTTTAGGCGTGACTTTTGAACCCGAAGCCGAACGGGCGCATCATCTGGTAGGGATTCGATTGCCTTCCGGAACCGACGTAATTAAAGTACAACAGGCTCTGGAAACCCGCAAAGTGATTGTAGCGGCAAGAGGGCAGGGGATTCGAGTATCACCCCACCTATACAACACCGCCGAAGATATGAATGCTTTGTTGGAAGCGTTGCGCAGTGCGCTGTAGCCGGCCTGTAACAGTTGAACCTTCATTATTTAGTTCATCGTCATTTTTCTTATTGATATTTTTTACTTGCTTTAGCCAGTTATCATTTATTCTTTACAAGCAATTACTCAGGGCATTTTGATAAAAACTTGGGATGAGCTACGTTTGTAAATTTTACGACCAAGCAAAACCCCAATGAAATTAACCCATCCCGAAAAAAAACGGATAACCGTTCCAAAGACCAAGTTAGAGAAT
>Ga0247843_1004915_pt1 | contig 19316 bp, 11 predicted proteins | sample LaCruzMarch2017__FD_192420 | JGI IMG/M metagenome (GOLD analysis project Ga0247843, IMG submission 192420) | Freshwater microbial communities from meromictic Lake La Cruz, Castile-La Mancha, Spain - LaCruzMarch2017_8m | ecosystem: Environmental > Aquatic > Freshwater > Lake | place: Spain...
TCGGGCACGGCAGAAAGGTCCCGAATCGTCTCACCATCGGCCTTGAACACGCGCCCCTTGCCCGACCCGCTCACGGCCACAAACCGCAAGGCCTGACCAGCCGACTGAAGTCCGGTGACCTCCTTGCCGAAGCCGTCGACATTCTTGCGGCGCTCACCCGTGCGAGGATTCCACAACTTAACCGTGCCCTCGGCCCCGGCTGTCGCGAGAAAACTGCTGTCGGGAGTCCAAGCCACACCAATGACATGATGGGTGTGCCCCTCCAGGTTAAAGCGGGACTGGTTGGTGTTCAGCGCGGTGATCCTTGCGAATCGATCGGCCCCGGCGCTCGCCAGGCGGTCACCACGCGGTGAGAAGGCCACGGCCGTCACCGCATCGCTGTGCAAGCTTCCTAGATCATGGGCCAACGAGCCTTCGGGCAATTTCCACAGCTTGAGTTCCCCAGACCTCGAGGGCTCGCCGCCACCGGTTGCCAACAGTGTGCCATCGGGACTGAAGGCCAGCGCATTGACACGATCGGCAAAGGCCGGAACTAGCGCTGTCCCCGCCAAAGTCTGCCGAAGGAACCAAGGGCGCACGGTCTGGATACGGCTGACGCCATCCGGGAAAGCAGCCAAAAATTCGTCATCATTCAGAGCCACCAAGGCCAGCGGAGCTCCTTGACCGACAGCAAAGGTGCTGGCCGCTCTGCCGATGTCGGAATGCCACCGGGTCCACAATCCATCGGCACCCACCGTCAACAGCGAACCTCCCGAGGGGGAAACCGCTGCAGTCTGGAAGGGTTGGCTCTTGGATCGATTCCAATGGGCCTGAAGCGCCTGGATTCGGGCCTCCGATCGAGTCACCCGCTCCAGGGCGACCAACTTCTCAGCCTGGGTCGCGACCACGGAAGCGGCCGCCGCGGCGACATTCTTCTCCGCGAGGACAACATCTTGCACGGCGCCTTCGGCTGCGATGCGGGCCTTGTCCAACGGACCCTTGAGCTCACCCGCCTTTTTCTGGGCGGCAGCCAATTGTTCTTCGGCCTTCTTGCGCCGTGGCGGCACTTCGATTTCAGCCCGCTCCAACGCGGCCTTGCGCCTCCCCAACATTTCCGCCTTAGCAACGACATCGTCCAAGGCCTTCAGCGCCGCTTCCGGCGAACCCTTGGCCAGGGCTGTGGCCTGCTGCACCGCAGTGCCAGCCTCCCGAGATTCCGACTGGATCTTGGCCAATTCTGCGGCGGCCGCATCCCGTTCCCGGGTGGCGGTGGCAGCGAGGGCGTTTTGGTCGGACCACTCCTTCTCCCGCTCGGACAGTGTTTTTGCAGCAGCATCGCGCTTCTCGCGCGCTTTGCCCAAAGCGGTCTGCGCGTTGGTCACCGCCGTTTGGGCCTCCTGAATCCACAGGCCCGCCGCAGTCGATTCCAACCGACTCCGCCCCAACTCCGCCTCCTCCCGCGCCACATCGGCCGAGAGTCGAGGATCTCCAGCCATTCGAGCCCCATTGGTTCGGGAAAGATTGCGGAAGACTGTTTCTGCGGAGCCGTCCGCCAAAACTGCGACCCCATTGGATCCAGAACGATCCCAAAGCAAGGACCGCACCGGAGCCGACAACCGCCGCTGAGTGACCGAAGCCGGAGTCCATTTTTGGAGGACCCCATCGGAACCCGACAACCAGAGCTCACCTCCCGTGGCGAAGTCCGCCGCCAGTACCCTCGCGGCTGAAGGGATTTCTGGAGCGTCTTCGAGCACCCAATTCCCGCTGCCTGCGCCATCACTGGTTCGTCGCAATCGCTGAACTGCATGGGCGGAGCCATAGGTCACACACCATTGAGCTTCTCCCGGAATCCAAGCCATTCCCGTCGATTCGGCCGGAAGCACCACCGGCTTTGAGAACGACAGTCCCGTCTTCGTCATCGAGACGTTCCACCATTCACGATCGGAGACGACCGCCAACACGCGCCCATCAGAAGACCACCCGAGCCGGACGGTCGAGAACGAGGTGACCGGGAAGGTCCCCTTCAGCGGCCCTGCCCCCAGCACGCGCGACAGCGGATTGGAACGGACTTCCAGAATTCCTGAAGCCGTCACGGAGGCCACCGCGGTGCCATCCGGCGAAAACGCAGCAGCTACCCAAGACGCCTTGGCAGGAATCGAGACCAGCGGCTCGACTGTCACCGGACGCCGTTGCCACAAACGCACCTCGCGGAATCCGGCCGTCGCCAACCATTGATCGTCCGGGCTGAAGGCCAGAGCTCCAACCACATCGCGCTGGCTGGCCCCATCCAGCGACGGATCTTGCAAGCGCCCGACCGTTTTGCCCGTGGCCACCTCCAACACGCTGACTCGATTGGCCCGAGCCACCGCCACCGTGCCGCCTTCGGAATCGAGGGCCACCGCAAAACTGGATTTCCATTCCGCGGAAATCGGCTTCCACGCGGGCTCCACCACGACAGCCCGGTCGGCCTTGGCTCCCTGCTCGATCCAGCGCCACAGGACACCCAACTCTTCGGGGGTCAAATCCCGGGCGTTGGATTTGTTGCCCGCTGGCGGCATCACCAAGTCTTCGACCTGATGGGCGGCGGATTTGAGGACCAGACTATCAGCCGGTTTTCCAACCACGGCACCGGGCCCGGTGTCGCCTCCGCGCAAGAGCGAGGCGGGAGTCTCCAGATTCAGGCCTGCCTTGGAACGGGTCTGATTGTGACACGGGAGACAGTTCGCCTGGAACATCGGTAAGATGTCCTTCTGGAAGCCGACCGGGGCATTCGTGCCACCAACTGCGTTGCGTATGGGAATCGGACTGACGGCGGCTGAGACCAAATCCATCCCGACCCACCCGAGGGTGATGACCCAGGCGGTCCAAAATCCCAACCGGCGTCTGGCAAGAAACCTCACGGCTTGACCTCCGTTTTGGCGACTCCACCGACCGTCACACGGAAAGGCTCCGACCAAATGGCCAAGGTCAGGTCGCGGGGCTTGGCCTTTTCTTCGGCGGCCTTGCGACGCGCTTCGGCTTCCGTCTTGCGGGTTTCGGCTGCCGCCTTCCCTTCCGGCTTGGCGGCGGACAACGCCTGCTCGGCCGCCTTCAACTCCGCCTCGGCCGAGACCAAGGCCTCGGGGGCCTGACGGTATTTGCCGGCGAGGCTGCCCTGTAGCCAGAGTGTATGGGTTCCCGTTGAGAGCCGCGCCTCGCCCAGAGACAACTCGGCCACCATATTGGTCGCCTTTTCCGGGATACTGATCTCTTGAACTTTGTCCAAGGCGGCGTGCCCCACAGCCTTCAGTTTGAAGGCCCCATGAAACTCCCCGCGCCGTTCGATTTGCAGCGGGAGTTTCCATGTGGCGCCGTCGACTGATCCCGTGGCGACTCCGACTCGGACGGTCACCGGGGCTGACTCATCGGTCACCACGCCGAGGGCCGAACCGCGGGAACGACGGACCACCGGATTCTCGATGTTGTAATCGGCGACCGGCCAGACCACCGAGGCAACCGACGCGGTCCTGACCCGTATCGCCGAACCCACAGACGCCTGGCCCAACAACTGCCATGGGGCCGCGCCCGAGGCTTCCGCGGAGGCGCTCAGCAGCAGCACCCCGGTGTTCTGATCGGACAAGATCCGCGTGTTGGAGGCACGCACGCCCGGAGGCAGGTTGCTGGCGCTCAATTCAATGTCTCCCTGAAAACCATCCCGGCGGAACGCAACCACGCGGTAGGCCAGCGTCTGGTCGCGCCGGAGGACCGACGGGAGCACCGGAATACTGCGATCCTCACCCGCACGGGCCGGTGGCATAGGAAAGACCACCAATTGGAAATCGGGAGCTTCCCGGCGAAGGCTGAGGCGGTAGGGATATTGTGCTGTACCATCACTCCGTCGAAACCCATCGCGAACGAGAATTCGATACTGACCGGTCTCTGGCACCTCCCAGCGGGCTGCAGCGTCCCGATGAGCGGTGGGAAACTCCCGATCGCCCAAATTTCGCTCGGTATCGGCCAACTCCATCACGTCCACCCACTCCGGAGCCTTGGCCGAAGCCGCTGGGGGTTTGGCCCGTTGGACCAATGCCATCGGATCGACCGGATGCCCCCAGCGCTCGGAGGTCAACTCCACCCAGAGCACTTCGCCTTTCTTCGCCTCGAAGGCAACCCCGCTCGAATGCCCTCGGGCCGGGAACAGAGCGGAGAATTCACACGGCGTCGTCACGGAGACCAGCCCTGTTGAGGTACCGGCCACCACCGGCAGCGCCGTGAGACCAAACGGCACCGACTGCACTGGCACCACGCCGTCGGAGCCACGCCAAAGCCAAGATTCCCCGGCCAACGGAGTGGATGGCGGTTGCCCCAGAGTTCCTACCAAGGCGGAGGACGCGGTGGGCTCGGCCGGCGCGGTGATTTCCAGTTCCCGCTGCTCCAAGGGTTCCCCATCGGCACCCAAGACTTGGGAAGACTTGCCACCGGGTAAACGATGCCCATACACCGTCACCCGTTGGGTAAGGCCCGCCTGCAGCACCTGCGGCACGGCGAAGGCCACACTCGGGCGCGCGGTCAGCTTCAGCCGGAAGCCGTGGGTGTCACCACCCCGGTAGAGAGAGTCATGCAATCGCAGGAAGTAGACACCCTTCGCGGGCAGCCGGAAATTGAAGCTATCCCGGCGACGCACCCGAGCCAATTCAGCACCTGAGGCATCGGTCAACGCCAGGTCGGCCACCAGCTTGGAATCCAGTTCACGGGCTTCGACCCGAACTCCAAATGCCTGGCCGGCTTCTCCCTGGAAGCGAAACCACAGGACCTCCTGAGCGCCCACACGCCCGTTGACCACTACTTCCAACGGCAACTCAAAGGCCTGAGATGGTGACACAGGAGCCTGGGTCCAACGCAACTCTGTCCCCGGAGTCCCCACAGCAAAAGCCCTCGGATTGGATACTCCGTAGCGCCCGCGGACGCGGAGGTCGATGGGGTCTTCAGAGAGTTCTGCCGGCAGCTGGACCCGGAAACGGTCGGCGCTTCCGGGCACGGGAGTGGCGGTCACTCGCGGGTCCGAAAACATCAGACCTTCCGCCGCATCGAGATCCGAGCCGCTGACCGTCACCTCCACGCTGGACCCGGCTGCACCCCCCAACGGAAACACCGTGTTGAGTTTTGCCAATGGCAATTGTGCCCAGGCAGTTGCCATGGACAACGCCCCCGCTAACAACCACCCAGCGGTGGTCCGAAGACCCCAGGAAGCCCGCAACATGCGTCAATGGTTGAAGAGGAATTCCTTGGTGTTCAGGAGAGCCCAACTGAGGTCCTCCCACGCTTCGCGGCGCGCTTTGACCCGGATGGCTTCGGTATCGGCAGCATCCTTGCCCGGTTTGGCGGCCCCAACCTTGCGCGCGAGGTATTCGGTGGCCCGCTGCACCTCTTCAGTCGAAGGCGATCGCGAATAGGCCAGCTGATACAATTCACCCACCTTGACCGGGTCCGGTCGGGTGTCGGCTTGGAGCCGCGCCGGGCGGGAATCATCGGAACTCAACCGGGCTTGGATGTCCTTGGAGTTGAGCAAATGCAGGCTCTGGCTGAGAGAAGCTTCCATGCTGCGCTCACACTCGCAGGCACTGCTTCCCTCCGGCCGCCCGAACACGGTCAAGAAGTAGCTTTGTGCATTATAACTGTTGTCCGGAAGGCAAATGGCTCGGGTGCCAGTCGGAAGGCCTTCGAACTGGCTGCGTCCACCGGTCAGCGTGTTCACCGAATCCAGCAAGACCTCAGCTGGCAAGCGCCGCGGATAAAACCGCGAGAAATGGTGACGATCCTTGGCATTGTAAGCATTGGGCTCGGCACTCAACTGGTAGGTGGTGCTGCGGGCCAAGGTGCGCACGAGCTCCTTCAGGTCGAACCCACTGGCCACAAAGTGGGCGGCCAAGGCATCGAGTAATTCCGGGTTGCTCGGGGGATTGGTGTCGCGCATGTCATCCTCCGGATCGACCAAACCTCGCCCGAAAAAATGCTTCCAGTAGCGATTGACCAGCGCCTTGGCGAACCAGGGGTTCTTGGGCGAGGTCATCCATTCGGCCAAGAACACCCGCGGATCGTCGTCGACACTCAGGTTGAAGGCCGACTGTCCGAGGGCGGCCGGCTTCATGGCCTGGCCGTTCTTTTTGTTGGTCGCCTTGGCCTCGCCTCGCCGATGAACGACCACCTCTTCACCCGGCTGCGCTCCGGGTTTGTAGGCGACCTGGGAGAACGCCGCCCCAAAGCTCCAATAGTCGGCCTGACTCCACTTTTCGTACGGATGATGGTGGCACTGAGCACACTGCATCCGCTGGCCGAGGAACAATTGGGAAACGTCCTCCAGCTGGGTCTGCAGGGTGCGGACCTGACGGTACCAAGCCACGGGCGGATTCTCCGAGACCTCTCCCGAAGCCGTCAGCAAATCCCGAACAAAGCGGTCGTAAGGCTTATTAATCGCCAAACTGTCACGAACCCAGGCGTGGAAGGCGATGGTTCCGCGGGCTTGCTTTGGCTCGCTGCGCTTGTTGCGAAGCAGGGCCGCCCATTTTCCGGCAAAGTAATCGGCGTAATCGGTCGAAGCGACCAGTCGGTCGATCACCCGATCCCGATCGCCAGTGGCCGTATCAGCCTCGAACGCCCGAACCTCGTCCGATGTGGGCAATCGACCGGCGACATCGAGCGTGACCCGGCGCAGGAAGGTGGACTTATCGGCAATTTCACTGGGGGGCATCCCCACCTGCTTGAGTTGCTTGAAGACCAGCTCATCGACGAAGTTCTTGGCCAGCGGCAATCGGTCCACGGGGGCCCCGAGCGGAATGGTGGCCCGGAAGGTCGCCACTTGGCCCTGATAGCGAACCATCACGGCAAACTCACCCGGCTGATTGAAGATTTTGAGCAGACCATTGGCATCGGCCGAGGCCATGTCCTTGTCGTTGGGCTCAAACAAAGAGCTGCGGGTGACATCCTCGGTGGAACCATCCGAATAATGGGCCGTCACGACCAACTGCTGCTCGCCATTCAGGGCCAACGTCCGAGCCGAAGGGAACACCTCCAACCGCTCGACGATGGGCGCGTTGGTCTTGCCCGCCGGCATGCCCTGCGCAATCCATCGCACCAGACGGCGGTAATCGTCTGATCCGATCTCCAGACGCTTTCCACCTCCGTGGGGCATCTCCGCGGTCCCCTTGGTCACCAGCAGGCTGCGGGGCGGATCGGCCGGAAACAGGCGCCGCCCACGGGCCTCGCGAACCAGGTGTTCGTAGTCTTCGTCCGGCTCGAAGCCGAGCAATGAGAGGCGAAACCCGTTCTGGCCGGCTGCCTTGCCATGGCACCCGCCACCGTTGCAGCCATTCTTGGTGAAAATCGGGACAATCTGGTTGGCGAAGTGCAGCGGAGCCGGTTGACCCGCATGAACAACGCGGACCGGAAGTCGCGCCGTCACGCCGCCGCGGCTCTTGGCCGAGATCACCGCCGCCCCATCGGCTACCGGGATGACGCGGCCGGTGTTATCGAGCCGGACAATTCCCGAAGGTTCCGCACTCCAACTCACCTCGCGGCTCACGTCGCGGGTGCCATTCGAGGTGGCCAGCAATTGCTGTCGGGCATCCTGGGAATCGAGAACCAACTCGCCAGCTCCGGCCCGATAGTGCAATTCGATGGTTTCACCCGTGAGCTTGCCGGGGCTGCCGATCAGGAAAACCACCAGCGAGGTCATCACCCCCAGAAGGGCTCGATGGGCCGCTTGGGAGGCTTTTGGAAGGGCAATCCAAGGGGAATACATGAAATCGGGTGGAAGGTGCATGGAAGAAAACCCTATCAAGAAACCAACTCACGCATGGGCTGACACCCCTCGGGGACCAGGAATTGAGGCCGACCGGTGAGGTCCGGAAGGGTGACTTTGTTCACATCGATGCCCAGGTTCTGGTACAGCGTTGCGAACACTTCGCCGAACTGAACGGGCCGCTCGCTGGGTTCGCCTCCCAGGCGATCGGTTGCCCCGATCACCTGTCCCACCTTCATGCCGCCACCCGCCAGGAGGGCGCAATTGGCTCGGGGCCAATGGTCGCGACCGCCATCCTTGTTGATGGTGGGCGACCGACCGAATTCGCCCCAGGCGACGACGCTGACATCATTCTGGAGCCCACGATCATGCAGGTCGGCAATCAGAGCGCTCAGTGCTTGATCCAACAGCGGCAGATCATTGCGGGCGTTGCCGAAATTGTTGCCGTGATAATCCCAGAAGCCGTAAGCCACGGTGACGAACCGGGCCCCAGCCTCGACTAAACGGCGAGCCACCAGGAACTGCTCATTGAGCATGGGCGCCGCATCACCATGCACCTTGGGGTCGCCCTTGCCATAGCGCTCCCGCAAGGCGGCGGGTTCTTTTTCAACATTCAGCGCCTCGAGCAGACGGCTGGAGGTCAGCATTCCGAAGGCCTGCTGATTGAACCCATCCACACCGGCCATGAGTCCACTGGCATCCACCTCGCGGCGGAAGCGGTCGAAGGACGTCAGCAGGGCACGACGATCGGCCAACCGATCGGTGGTGATGCCATTGAGTACCATGTCGGACTTGGCATCGGCCGCAGGGCGGAACGCATCGTGCGAAATCCCTGCATAGCCCGCGTTGGCGGCGTTGTAGGGCCGATGCTGCATCCGTGGCTCCAGCCCCACAAAGGCCGGGACCGAGTCGTTGGCCGTGCCCAACACCCGGGAGACGGTGGCACCGAAGGTCGGCCAACCTCCGGGAGGCTGACTGGCCTTGCGCCGACCCGTTTGGCACATGAAATCGGAGTGATCATCGATCGCGTCGCTGATTGAGCGGATGACCGCATACCGTTGGGCCTGCTTGGCCAGAAGGGGCAGATGCTCGCAAACCTGGAATCCGGGAACCGTGGTCGGTATGGGACGGAATTCGCCCCGGATCTCGGCCGGGGCATCCATTTTAAGGTCGAAAGTGTCCTGATGGGGCGGCCCGCCCGGCAGGTACACCATGATGACCGCCTTGTGGTTGGAACGAAGCCCAGAAGCCGCCTCGGCCCGCAGCAACTGAGGCAAGCTCAACCCGCCCAACCCCAATCCGCCGATGCGGAGAAAACTCCGTCGGGAGATCCCGTCACAAAAACGGTTGGAAGGTCCAGCAAGGGTCAACATGGCTATGCAGACGTAGAGGTGCTCCTGACGTGTTCACGCAAAAACACGCCGGCCTGAAACTGGAGATCCGAAGTCATCCCACCAGTTCCTTCATGGGTTGCACTCCCGGGTCGACAAGAAACTGGGGCCGACCGCTCAAATCCGGTACGGTGACCTTGTTCACATCCAAGCCCATGGCGTGGTACAACGTCGCATGAACCTCCCCAAAGGTGGTCGGCCGTGAATCGGCCTCGCCGCCCAATCGGTCGGTGGATCCGATCACCTGCCCGTGCCGAAGCCCGCCTCCGGCCAACAGCGAAAAGCCAACCCGAGGCCAATGATCGCGACCGCCGTCCTTGTTGATGGTGGGAGTCCGGCCGAACTCTCCGGCGACCAACACGGACACATCCCGGTCCAACCCCCGCTCGTGGAGATCGGTGATGAGCGCGCTGAGGCCCTGATCGAACAGCGGAAGATCCTGACGAAGCGCTCCAAAGTTGTCGCCGTGATGATCCCAGCGGCTGAACGCGAGGGTCACGCAGCGGGCTCCCGCTTCCACCAAACGTCGGGCTACCAGGAACTGTTCCATCAATTTGGGGGCACCATCGTCTCGATTGCGGGGGTCTCCCTGGCCATAACGAGCCACGATTGCGGGGTCCTCGTTCTTGTAATCCAAGGCACGCATGAGACGGCTGGAGGTCAGGATGCCAAAGGCCTGCTGGGTATAGGCATCCGCCCCGGCCACCTGACCACTCGTATCAACCTCGCGACGGAAACCATCCATGGCTGACAGAAGCGTGCGGCGATCGGCCAAACGATCCAAAGTGATGCCGTTGAGCACCATGTCGTCCTTGCCACCCCCCTTGTTGATTTCGAAGGGCGCATAGGCCGCTCCCAGATAACCGGCCACTCCATTATCAGACCAGGGGACATGCCCCATCTTGGGGGCCAATCCAATGGAAGCGGGAATGGCCGGGTCGGCGGAGCCTTGAAGCTTGGCCAACAGCGCCCCCATCGCCGGCCAGCCTCCCGGGGGTTGATTCCGGTTCAAGCGACCCGTGTAGGTTTGAAAAGCCTCATGACGGTCTTCCATGCCCACCATGGATCGAATCACCGTGCACCGATCCATCACCTTTGCCATCCGAGGCAGATGCTCGCAGATTTGCAATCCAGGCACCGACGTAGCGATCGGATTAAACTCGCCTCGAATTTCGGCCGGGGCATCCCGCTTGAGATCGAACATGTCCTGATGGCTGGGGCCACCCGGCAGAAAAACGAGGATCACCGCCTTGTGCGACCGACCCGCCGGACGAAGCCCCACCGAGGATTCCGCCCGAAGCAATGAAGAGAGGCCGACGCCCCCCATGCCCAGTGCACCAATGCGCAAAAAACCCCGCCGCGAAACGCCGTCGCAAAAGCCGCAGGACGATGATTTAGGACCCAGGATGGTAAGCACTGGACTGGAGGGGGATTGTTGGATCTCACAGCACTTCAGAAACAGGGATGTGTCAACCCCGAAGCCCCCGATTTCCTGATGGGTTCCAGACGATTTTTCCGGCGGGCGCCCACGGGGCCCGGGAGAATTCGCAATCGCCCATCTCCACCCAGATTTTGTCCAGAGACGAGTGGGCGAAGAATCCGGTGCCAACCCAGCAAGAAGGGCCAGTGGATATCGCCCCTGCCCAGCCAATGAAAATGGGGCCCGGTACTTTAGGCACCGGACCCCATGAGATTGTTGAGATGAAGGATGCTGAGTACCGATCAGGCGGCCAGCAACTTGTCCCGAAGCGTGTCCTTCTCCTTGACTGCCATAGCTCCCTTGCCGATACGGCCGCGGAGGTAGGTCAACTTGGCGCGACGCACAGAACCTTCGCGCTCCACTTCGATCTTGTCCACGCGCGGAGAGTGGGTCGGGAAGATACGCTCCACACCCTCGCCGTAGCTGATACGGCGGACGGTGAAGGTCTGGTTCAAACCGCGGCCGCGGACACCAATCACCACACCCGCGAAGATCTGAATGCGCTCCTTGTCGCCCTCGACGACCTTGGTATGCACCCGGACGCTGTCGCCCACGTTGAATTTCGCGGCTTCCTTGCGGAACTGCTCGCCCTCGATTTTGTCAAACAATACGGCCTTGTTCATGGCTGTGTTCTCTTCAAATTTCCAAAACTAAATTTTCCAAATCCTCAATCCTGCAAAACCAAAGTTTCCAAAAAATCTCCCCAATCGTCAATTCGACATCGGAAATTTCGACATCCGAAATTTAACCCAGCCAAACGCCCGCCCAATGTCTATTCAACCCCGATCGCGATTCGATCTGGATTTGAAGTCCGCCAGCTTGGGCTATTTGCCCGGTTTCCGCCAGCGGTACTTTTCCCACATATCCGGCCGGCGCTCTGCCGTCCGTCTCATGGACTCCTTCTGTCTCCATCGGGCGATCTCGGCGTGGTTCCCAGACATGAGCACCTCAGGCACCGTCCATCCCCGGAAATCAGGTGGTCTGGTATAGTGAGGGTATTCGAGCAATCCGTCACCATGAGATTCTTCGGAAGCACTCATCGCGTCTCCCAGGGCTCCTGGCAACAGGCGAGTCACGGTGTCCACAATAACCATCGCGGGCAAAGCCCCATTGGTGAGGACATAGTCGCCGATGCTCAACGCTTCGTCGGCCAAATGCTCCCAGATACGCTCGTCAAACCCCTCGTAGCTCCCGCAAATCAGGATCACATGCTCGATAGCCGCCAGTTCACCCGCCACCGCTTGGTTGAATGGACGCCCACCAGGAGCGGTGAGGATTACTCGCGTAGCCGGACCCCGAAGGGACTCCACTGCTTCAAAGATCGGTTCTGGCTTGAGAACCATTCCTGGCCCACCGCCGAACGGCCGGTCATCGACCGTTTTATGCCGGTCATGGGCCCAGTCGCGAAGACAGTGGATTTTGAGATCCAAAATCCCCGTCTTCCGAGCCCTTCCCACGATGCTCTCATCCAAAGGACCTGAGAACATCTCCGGAAACAGGGTTAGAATATCAACCTTCATGGGACACCCCGCCAGAGTCTGCAGCCTCACCTGTCTTCGCGCCTCGTCCGAAAATCTTCAAAAAGGGACACTCTCCCCAGTGACCAATCGCCGGTGAAGCCCTCAGCCAGCGCAACCAATCCGCGCCAATCAGGCCCCCGTCGAATCAATTCGCAGAAATGCCAATTGGAGGGATCTTTTCAGATCAACCCAACGCCCTGGCACCGAGCGACGATTCAAGCCGTCACGAGGTATTTCAGCGACTGAAATCGCCCAGCACGGCAGTGACTCGGAAAGTTGGGGAAATCGACCAAGAGCCAGTCAACCAAGACCCAATCAACCAACGCTAGGCAGCTTTTCCCCGAGGTAGATGGCCTGGAAGTCAACCAATGCAAGGCCCACGCAAGGAAGACGCCGCTCAGGATCAACCAAGAAGCGTTGCACCCCAGGCTTTGGAGCCGCGGATGTCCCGGTAAGGAACATCCGACTTGTGCCCTATTCGTCCTCGACCAAATCGACTGTGCAACGGCGCCCTGCCTTTGCCGCGCCCACTTGGAGCACAGACCGAATGGCTTGGATCGTACCGCCGCGACGACCAATGATCTTTCCAGCGTCTTGGCGGGCCACGCGCACCTCGTACACCGTCAGGCCGCCCCGTTCGGTCGGAGTCACGGACACCGCTTCCGGTTCATCCACCAACTCCTTCACAACAAACTCAAGGAAGGCCTGCATAGCGACAACGCCTCTGCGATGGAGAGCCTCAGGCAGCAACGGCAGCCACCTTGGTCGACTTCTTGATGAAAGAAGCCACCGTCTCGCTGGGTTGTGCTCCGACACCCACCCAATACTGGGCGCGACCCAAGTCCAAGGTGTAGTTGTTGCCCTTCGTCTTGGGATTATAGGTGCCGATCTCTTCAATGAACTTGCCGTCCCGGGGACTGCGTCCATCGGCCACCACGATCCGGTACACCGGGTTGTTTTTATTACCGCCGCGCTTCAAACGAATGCGAACCATAGAAATGTGTATTCCTGCCCGATTTCACGGGCAAATTGTCTCAAAGGAGAGAAGAACGTAGTGGCTTTCCCTCTAGGGAGGCAAGCGATCATTTAGTAAACCTGATCCACACGACCGCCCGCATCATCCAGCAGGACTCCCATCAGATAATGGTCTTGTCTGGAATGACCGCCCCCTTGGGAATCACCAGGACACCGTCCCGGATGTAATAGAGGGGATGATCCACATCGGCCGCCTTGCCCTCCGGAGACAGAATACAGTTGCGGCCAATGCGGGCATTCTTGTCGATGATCGCGTTGTCGATCCGCGTCCCACGGCCCACCCCGATAGGAATTCCTTGGTTTTCAGGGCGATTGCGCTTCTCGGTATTGTCATAGAAGTCAGCCCCCATCATCACCACACGATTCAGGGAACTCCCCTCTTCGAGGATGGAACGGATTCCCACCACCGCGTGTCGCAACTGGGCATGATCGATGGTGCACCCGTCGGCGATCACCGCGTGATCGATCGCTGCACTCTCGATGCGGGTGGCCGGCAGGTAACGGGGCCGGGTGAAAACCGTGGGATTGAAGAAATCAAACTGAGGCCGATCACTGGTCTGGTCGAGGCTGGCTTCGAAGAAGCTGCGGATGGTTCCAATGTCCTCCCAGTACCCTTGGAAAATATGGGAGTAGACCCGGTGATTCTCGATGGCTCCCGGAATGATGTGCTTGCCGAAATCCGTGTGGTTGTTGTTCAGCAAGTCGAAGAGCACCTCCCGGTTGAAGACATAGATGCCCATCGAGGCGAGATAAAGGTCTTCATCTCGTCGGATACCCAGCTTCGGATAGGTGGCCCGGTCGAGCTTCATGGACTCCAGCACCGCAGGATCCTTGGGCTTCTCCACGAAGCGGGTGATCCGACTCTCCGAATTGACCTGCATGATACCCAGCGCCGAAGCCTCGCGGGCGGCCACCGGTATGGTCGCCACGGTCAAGTCGGCCGAGTTTTCGATGTGGGCCTGGAGGACCGCCTGAAAGTCCATTTGGTACAACTGGTCACCCGATAGGATTAGCGCGTACTCGAAGTCGTTGTTCTTGAAGTGCTGGAGATTCTTGCGAACTGCATCCGCCGTTCCCTGATACCAACTCGTGCTGGAGAAGCTCTGCTCGGCCGCCAGCAGTTCCACGAAGCCACCACTGAAGTGATCGAACTTGTAGCTCTGGGAAACATGCCGGTGCAGCGAAGCCGAGTTGAACTGCGTCAGCAGGTAAATCCGGCGGAGCCCGCTGTTGATGCAGTTGGAAATGGGGATATCGACCAGACGGTACTTGCCCGCCAGCGGCACGGCCGGCTTGGCGCGATCCCGGGTGAGCGGGAACAAACGGGTTCCCTGACCTCCCCCCATGATGATGCTGAGGGTGCTATCGTTGAACGAGGAGGGTCGTGGAAGGGGCATGCTGGGAGAACCTGGTTTTTGTCTTTCTAGTCCCAACCCCTTGCTTTCTCAAGGTGAGATCCACCCTCGAGTCCGAGTATCCGCAATGAAGAATTTCTGTCTCCGCCAAATCCCGAGCCTCCTCTTCAGACCAACCGTTGGCCGCCACCGTCGAAGCCACTGCCATCCAGATCGATGAGAATGTCCCGCGGTTCAGCCCCTTTGCTCGGTCCAACGACCCCTCGATCCTCGAGTTCGTCCATCATGCGGGCAGCGCGCCCATAACCCAATTTGAGCCGGCGTTGCAGGAGGGAAACACTGGCCTTCTTTTCCGTACGAATCACGTCGATGCACTTCTGGAGGAGTTCGTCATCTTCGCTGCTCCCCTCGTCGTCGGGATCGAGCGGCAAGGATCCCATGCTGCTTTGGGCCTTCTGAAGGGCCTGATGAATCTCGGGCTCGTAGCTCGGTTTGCCTTGCACGCTGATGTGGTTCATCACCGCTTCGATCTCCGCGTCGGTGATCAAGGCCCCTTGAGCCCGGATCAGTCGACCGGATCCCGGTGGCAGGTAGAGCATGTCGCCCTTGCCCAACAGCTTGTCGGCACCCATTTGATCCAGAATGGTGCGCGAATCGACCTTGGCTGCCACCTGGAAGGCGATACGCGCCGGAATGTTGGCCTTGATGACGCCGGTGATGACGTCCACCGAAGGCCGCTGGGTTGCAACAATGCAATGAATGCCCGCCGCCCGCGCCATCTGCGTGATGCGGGCGATGGCCATCTCAACATCGGCCGGTGCCACCAGCATCAGGTCCGCCAACTCATCGATGATCACCACGATGTAGGAGAGCTTTTCCGGGATGACGATGTCTTCGTCGCGTGGAACAACAATTTGCTCATCGATCTCGACGGCAAATCCATCGGCACCGGGCTCGACACGTTCCTTGCGTGCGGTCAGCGGCAGTTCGGGCTCCTTGGTCAGCAGGGGTTTGTCCTTCGGCCGTTCATTGAATGACTTGATGTTGCGCACCCCGACCCGAGCAAAGATCTGGTAGCGCTTCTCCATCTCGTTCACCACCCATCGCAGAGCGAGGATCACCTTCTTGGGATCGGTCACCACGGGCACCACGAGATGGGGCAACGCGTTGTACTGCTGCAATTCCACCACCTTCGGATCGATCATCACGAAGCGGAGTTGGTCCGGGCTGAACCGGTACACCAAGGAGGCGATGATGGTGTTGATGCAGACCGATTTGCCGGAACCGGTGCTGCCGGCGATCAGCACGTGAGGCATCTCGGCCAGGTCGGCGATGATCGGATTGCCGTAAACATCCTTGCCCAGGGCCAAGGGAATACGGGCCTTCGTGCTCTGCCACTCCGGGGACTCCAGCAGGTCCCGCATGATGACCTTGGTCTTGACCGCATTGGGAACCTCCACACCCACCGAGGATTTTCCCGGAATCGGGGCCAGGATGTTCAGCCGTTCGGCCTTCATGGCTGCGGCGATGTTGTTGGTCAGGCCCGCGATCTTCTCCAGTTTCACCCCCGGTGCCGGATGCAATTCATACCGGGTAATGGTGGGTCCCTTGGTGATGTCACCGGGTGCGACCTCGATGCCGAACTGGGCCAGCGTCTGGACCATCAGCCGAGCGTTGGACATGAGCTCCTCCTTGGTCTCGGTCGGTTTGACGGAGGTGTCTGGCAGGCTCAACAAGTCAATCGAAGGCAAGCGGTAATTCCCGATGATGGGAGCGCTGGCCACCGTGATCGGCTTGATCTTGCGGGTTTGCATCACCGCACGTGGGCGAGCTGCTGCTGCGGCCAAAGGCAGCGCCTCAGCGGGTGAATGCACCGCGTCCTCGGGCCGATCCCACGGCGGAGCATCGTCGGCATCGGCGCCATCGGACTGCTCTGCGCCGGGTCTGGAGGATTCAACGGATAGGTCAACGATCTCTTCACCCTTCTCGTCCAGATCAGCACCCGGCGGACGGCCCAGGATGCGTTCGGCCACGGACTTGGGTTTCCGAGGTTCGGAAGCCGGAGTCGGTTCGTCGCCCACGGGGGCGAGCACCGCAGAGATTTCATCGGCTTGGATAACCTCGCCGGTCTGGACGGTCCGCACCTCCCGGGGTTGGGGGACACTCAAATCGCGAATGGTCACTTCGGGGATGGGCCGCAGGTCGGCTCCCAGTCCGGAGGGTTCCGCAGCACCTTCTGCCTGGGGAACAACCGCTGCGGCTGGTGCCTTGCCGCGGGCGGGCTTGGTCACCGGCGTGGAGGCCTCCGACTCCGCGGTCGCCTGCTTGGTCAACTCACGAGCCTTCTTCTCCAACGCCTTGGCCTTCTTCCCGATGGCGGCCTCCTCGGCGGCCAACTTCTCCTCGGGAGTCTTCGGGACGCGCACCCACAACTGACGGATCCACACCAACAACTGGTAGTCGGTGAGGAAGAGCAGGCTCGCCAGGTAGATGATCACATAGGTGACCGCCGCACCCATGCGACCCACCGAATACTCGACCCAGGCATTGTTGATCTGATGCCCCAGCAGCCCTCCCGGACTGGGCCCGCTGTTCTTGCGGATTTGGATACCCGGGATCCAACGCTCGCACAAATCCAGCACACCCACGCAGGCGATCACCAGACCCACCGAGGCGATGAGCGATCGCCAACGGCGCAGGTAATTCAGGGAAGGAATGAACGAAGCGAAACCGAACCCCAGCAACAGCACCGGGAGCACCCAGGTGCCGAAGCCCAGGGCCAAATAGAGCCTGTAGACCAGATGGGCCCCGAAGCGACCCATCCAGTTCCGGATGGCCGTATTGGGCTCGGTGGTGTTGACGCCAAGATCCAGGCGATCGTAGGAAATGAGGGCAGCGGTCAGCACCACCGCCACCAAGATCAGCAACAAGCCTTGGCTGTCGACCCAGATACGGTCCTTGCTGGATTCCTCTGTCCGCTCTTTGGTCGCCACGCCTGACAATCTACGGACCCGCTGGAGGCCGGGGCAAGCGGGGAACCGCACCCTCGTAGAATGAGCTGGATTGGCGGTCGCCTTCAGAAGACCCACCGCTTATCTTTGCTGTCACCAGACAGAATACGGTGATTGAACCATGCCCGAACCCATCGATATCGAGATCACTGAGAGCCGCCCCGGCCTGCGCCTGGACCGCTACCTTGCGGAGCGTTTCCCGGGGACGTCGCGCGGGCGCTTCCAGCAACTAATTACCGAGGGAGCCGTGCTCGTGAACGGTTCAGCCCCGAAGTCCACCGACCATCCGCGGGTGGGTGATCGCATCGAGGTCTGCTGGCCGGAGGCCATTCCCAGCGAGGTGCTGCCTGAGAACATCCCCCTGTCCATTTTGCACGAAGACGAGGATTTGCTGGTGGTCAACAAATCCGCCGACTTGGTGGTGCATCCGGCAGCGGGGCACTCCTCCGGCACACTGGTCAATGCACTCCTCTATCATTGCCAAGACCGCTTGAGCGGGATCGGCGGAGTCGAGCGACCGGGCATTGTCCACCGCTTGGACCTGGGAACCAGCGGTTGCATCGTGGTGGCCAAGACAGATGCCGCACACGGTCACTTGTCGGCGCAATTCGCCGATCGCACCGTGGAGAAAGCCTATCTGGCGCTCGTCATCGGCACGGTCCGCCCGCTCAACGGTGATATCCGCGCCCCGATCGTCCGTCACCTGATCCAGCGTAAGAAAATGGCGGTCACGACGCCGGGCAAAGGACGGGAAGCTTGGACCGAGTACCGCTGCCTGGAGACACTGAAGGACGCCTCGTGGATCGAATGCCAATTGCACACCGGCCGTACCCACCAAATTCGGGTTCACCTGACCCATCTGGGCTTTCCGCTGCTCGGCGACGACGTTTACGGAGAGCGGGCCAACGCACGATTCTTCCAGGAACACCACTGGAAGGCGCCCCGTCAAATGCTCCATGCCGCGCGACTGGCTTTCCTGCATCCGCGCTCCGGCCAGAAGATGGCTTTTGAGGCCCCATTGCCTGCAGACATGGCGTCCTGTCTCGATCGACTGCGAATACCCCCGATCCCCGAAGTCGTGCCGCCTGCAAAAACCCGTCGAACCACGCGTTGACCATGAGCGAGTCCCGATCGCGATTCCTTAAGCAAAGCCTTTGGATGATTGCGGCCACCCTGGGGGGCGGGGCCGGAATGGCTCTGGTCCACGGCTCGGTGTCCAAGCTCGGCGGTCCCCAAGTCTATTTTCAGTTCAAATCGTTGATGGCCATTTTCTACGTCGTCGGCGCCGCACAAGGAGCGCTTTGGACCATGGCAGCGCGACAAACCGCCATGGCGCTGTCCCGCGAGGCGATCGATGAAACCCGAGGACGACTGAAGCGTTCCGCCGGAACGGTTCTCCTCATGATGAGCTTGGTTGGGGTGGCACTCATCCCGGGGGGGCCAGCGCTCAGCCAACACTTAAAACTCCCCTCAGTGTTGCCGCTCTGGATCACTTGGGGACTCATCCTCGCGTCGCTGCTGGCGGCCATTCAGCGAGGCATTCTTCAAGGGCGGCAAGATTTTGCCGGACTAGGATCCATGTCCATCGCGGACGGACTGGGCCGATTTGCCTCGGTGGTCGCCATCCTGACGTGGGTGGGCGGAGGCGCTTCGGGTGCCGTGGCTGGGGCCTTGTTGGCGACTCTCATCGCCATGGCGGTGGGCCTTCGCGCATTGAAACCGTGGCCCATGGAGAGCACTTCAGGCGCACCGACCACCGAGAAAGCAC
>Ga0247843_1004916_pt1 | contig 19314 bp, 19 predicted proteins | sample LaCruzMarch2017__FD_192420 | JGI IMG/M metagenome (GOLD analysis project Ga0247843, IMG submission 192420) | Freshwater microbial communities from meromictic Lake La Cruz, Castile-La Mancha, Spain - LaCruzMarch2017_8m | ecosystem: Environmental > Aquatic > Freshwater > Lake | place: Spain...
GTGTTATATCAAATCCTCCTTATATTGATAGTGATATAATTTTTACATTACAACCTGATGTACAAAATTTTGAACCTAGATTGGCTCTTGATGGCGGTGATGATGGTATGAATTGTTATCGTGATATAGCTGCACAGCTGCCAGAATTATTAAATCCAGATGGCATTGCTCTATTTGAAATTGGTGTAAATCAGGCTGAATCAGTAACTAAAATTTTTCAAAGTCATAATTTTATGGTTATAGAGAAAATATGTGATTTGGCGGGTATTATTAGATGCTTGGCAATAAAGTTTGCTAAGTGATATAAAAATCAGTTGATATAGCATGGTCTATAGTATAAATTGGCAGCATGAGTTTCGGAGGGATGGCCGAGTGGCCGAAGGCACCGGTTTGCTAAACCGTAGTACGGCGAAAGTTGTACCGAGGGTTCGAATCCCTCTCCCTCCGCCAGCCACATTTTGGTCCATTCTTGATATATGGTATACAGATTATTCTGGAGACATGGTAAACAGTTTATAGGCGAACGGGTTATTAATTGATTCTAATCTACAACTTGTCTCATCAAAATATCCTAAATCATAATGCATAAAAGTTACACTCATTCCATGTCATTTGATCACCTCTCAAATGATTAAAATGTATACTATGTCTCCGGTATTTTCTGCATACTTTCTCTCGGGTAGGGCATTTATCATGCACTAAAATTTGACTTGTTCTCCTGGTTATATTATCTTTACTTAATGTCATAAAAAATCTTTCCAAGTCCAAAAAATTTAAGGGATAAAGAAGAATATTTTATGGAGATGGTCTAAATGCTGTTAACAGATATGATATGTAAGAATGTAATGTCAGGTTTAAAGGCTCCTAAATTATCTGACAGTAATGGGCACTATGCTTTCTAAAACATTATCATCAAAACTAGCAAATTTTGTTTTCTCCACTTCTTTTGAGGATATACCAGAGAACATAAGGATAATTGCTAAATACCATTTATTGGACACTGTGGGATGTTGTATAGCTGCTACTCCTTATGAAAGTAGTAAAAAGTTAGTTGAATATGTTTTATTTGAAGGAGGTAACTGTCAAGCTTCAGCTATAGGAGTAGATAAATTAGTTTCAATTTCCCAAGCAGCATTTATAAATGGAACTTTAGCACGATCTTTAGAATTTGATGACATGTGCATGCCAGATTTGCATCCAAGTGGAGTAATAATCCCTACCTTACTTTCTGTTGCTGAATTTACAAAAAAAACTGGTAAAGACATTATTAATGCAATTTCTATAGGACTTGAGATATGTATAAGATTATCAAGAGCAGGTATTGATTCGGATTTCAAATCTCATTTCTTAGAAAAAGGTTTGGATTCTTCAGCTATTTGCGGGCTAATTGCTTCTGCTGCAATTGCAGCAAAATTACTTAATAAAGACCTGGTTAAAATTGAACAAGCTATTAATATTTCTGTTAGCTTTGCAAGTGGATTATTAGAGGGTAATAGAACAGGTGGTGAAATAAAAAAATTTCAATCTGGTTGGGCGGCGCAATCAGCTGTTAATGCTGCCTTTTTATCTGAAAAAGGTATAAGAGGCCCAGAACAGTCTTTAGAAGGAAGATATGGACTTTATTCAGCTTTCCTAGATGGGAAATTTAATCCTTCAGCAATTATAGAAAATTTAGGATCTGAATGGCTTTGTTCAGATATGCGATTTAAACCTTATCCTTCAAATTATTATACGCATCCCGGAATAGACGGTGCCTTGAAATTACGCAATTATGGTATTAAAAGTGAAGATATTAAATTAATAGATCTTATAGTAGCTGATCCTATGTTAAGAGCAATAGGAGAGCCATTAGAGCGTAAGCAAAACCCTAGAAATGCTTATGAAAGTAAGTTTAGTGCTCCATATACTATAGCATCAGCTTTAATAGGAGGTGCTGGGTTAGGATTAGGTAACGAAGATTTTACCGATGAATTATGTTTAGAACCCCAAAGAAAGTTATTAATGAAGAAAATAAAAGTTAGCAGTAATGAGCAATGTAATAAAATATTTCCTCAGCATGCTCCTGCTATCCTTACAGTTGAATTAAAAGATGGAAAGGTTTTAAAAAAGGAGATATTTATGAATAGAGGTAGTAAGGAATTACCTTTAACAAGTGAAGAATTGGTAATTAAGTTTGAAAGTAATATATGTGATATATTAAAGGATAAGGAAATATATTTCCTTAAAGAAAAATTGTTGAATATTGATAAAGAAGATACTCTTAGCAAGATTTATAAAATATTGAGATTTTAATAAATTACGAGAATGTAATGATTCAAAAAAAGCCCAACCTTAAATTAGCCGTTTGCTTAATGATTCTTGCATCTATAATGTATGCAGTAGCTGGATTATTCGTGAAATTTATCGGAAATAATGTATCAACTATTATGATAGTATTTGTAAGATTTGGGTTTGGCCTAATCATTTTATTACCGTGGCTCCTAAAAGATACTCAACTCTTTAAAATTTCTAATCCTAGAAGAATTTTTTATAGGAGTATATGTTCTATAATTTCTTTATCATGTATGTTTTATGCGCTTAAATATATTTCTCTAGCAGACGGATTGTTGCTTAATAACACTAGTGCTTTATTTGTCCCAATTGCAGCATTCGTGATGCTCAAGGCCAAAACTTCTATAAAAATATGGTTATCAATTATTTTAGGATTTATAGGAGTAATATTTATTCTTAATCCTGATAAAAAATTTTTAGAGCTAGCTTCCTTGGTAGGTTTAATATCAGGGATTATAGGCGGGTTTACTTTAGTGCAAATAAGACAGTTATCAAAAGTTAATTCTACCCAACAAATTTTGTTTTATTATTTTTTAACTGGTACATTAGTGTCAGGAGTTATAATATCTTTCGTTTGGCAAACACCCTTAACTTCTACCTGGTGGCAATTATTATGGGTTGGTGTATCAAGCACCTTGTATCAAATATCTATAGTTTTAGCATATTCTTATGGCCCTGTTCGAATATTATCTTCTTTAATGTTTATGTCTGTTATATGCGGGGCAATATTTGATTTATTATTATTTGGTATTGTACCTGATATAAATTCTATTATTGGCATGATACTTATAATTATTGGTTGTTTTGGATCTATATATTTTGGCCTTAATTTAGTAGAGAGGAAGAAAAATGAAGAATACCGCATTAGTAGTAATTGATTTAATTAATGATATTGTACATCCAGATGGTAAAATTTCATCTCCTTCCTTATTTATAAGCGAAAATCATGTAATAGAAAAAAACAATATGGTGATTAATTACGCCAGAAAAAATCAACTTTTAATTATTTTTGTCAGAGTTGTATTTGATTCACTTTATAGGGTATGCTCACCAGTATCACCTGTTTTTCAACACGTAAAAAAGCAAAATGCTCTTCAATTAAATACTTGGGGAACTAAGTTTCATGATAAATTGGATAAACAGGGTCAAGATATTGTTATAGAAAAACATCGAATTAGTGCTTTTTATTCCACTCCTTTGGAAATGTATCTTAAATGCAATAAAGTTGAAAATATTTTGATTACTGGTGTATCTACTGATTTGGCAATTGAGAGTACCGCCAGAGAGGCGCACGACAGGGATTATAAAGTATCTATTATTGAGGATGCTTGTGGAGCTTCTTCTAAAGATTTACATGAAAACTCCCTAAAAATCATATCAAAAATTGCTACAGTAATATCATCATCCCAATTTGATTTATAAACTACTTTTAATTTATCTAATAATATATCAAAATTAAATAATTCAATTGTTGAAATATAATACACAATTAAAGGTTTATTTAATAAGCTAAAGGTAATTTATTCTAAGATAATCAACATGATTCATTTAGGCATTTATCAGCATTATAAAGGCAAATATTACCAAGTTATAGGGCTTGCAAGACATTCTGAAACTTTGGAAGAATTAGTTGTTTATCAGGCTTTATATGGTGGGTATGGTCTTTGGGTGCGTCCGACCAAAATGTTTGGCGAAGAGGTGTTGGTAGACAGTCAGTCAACAAAAAGATTTAAGTTCATTGCTGAATCTTTTTCTAAAGTACCTTCTATTTAATTTTTAACAAAGCAAGCTACTAGAAAACCCCCGATAATTATTTTACCGGCATTCTGCTGGTAAAAAGTCAGTAGCATTAAATTCACCAACTAATTCTGTGGCTGGGTTTAGTTGAAAATCTCCAACAGCATATCTTGCGTCTTGATAACCCCACTCTGATTCAATTTGCAAAAGTTTTAAGGCAAGCTCAGGGTCTTTACCAGCTAACAAATTTGAAGCAATTGTTAGGCCGGTTATAGAGAAATAATATGTCTTTAATACAGAAACATAATTATTTGCATTCTTAACTAAAAATTCTTTAATAGAAGTTTGGTTGTAATGATCGGCTCTTAGAACATTAGTTAGCGACATTGAATCGCAAAAGAATTGTACTTGTTCAGGATCAGTAGTGTTTGAGTGTTCTAAAAATTCAGCAAAATTAGGATGATCACAGCTATTTGGTTGGCCAGCTAATAAGTTATCTAAAGAACCAATAAGTAATTTTATTGCACCTATATCAAACAACCAAAATGCTTCTTCTCCACCAACTGAGTAGCTTTGACGTTGAGTAAGGAATTTTTGATATTCATATCTTCCTCTTTGATGGTCACCCAATGTTACATCGTACATAATTGCTACTTCTGGTGAGGTGTAGTCAGGGTCTAATGATAAAATTTGTTTGTGTAACTTCAATGATTCACTTATAGGGTGCTTTACTAATGCTGGGTGATGGTGAATCATTCGCATTTGATTATCCAAAATAGCAATTTTAGCTGTTGCTAATGAAGGGGACTGGTTAGTAGGATGGGCTACAGAGTCAGTATCAATGACATATATAGTCTGATCCTGGAATAGTATTATCAATACATTGTATTGCTTTGCCATAAATTTCAAACCCTAAATCTACTTTTTTATATCGGTGAATTAGGAGGTTAGCAGAGATTACAGAGCCTTCAATATTTCCAATTACAGCTAGTGCTTTAGCAGCATTTAATGCGATTTGATCATATCCATGATATGAGAGCGCGTATACCGAACCACTTGGTTTTGAATTACTGTGAATAGCCATATTTTTATCCTATAAAATTTTAATTAGATTAACATACATTAGCTATTTTGTCAACGATTTGCGTGTATGGCCGACCAAATTGGTTTTGCATGATTTATACGATGAGTGTGACCTTAGGATGCGTTCAGCCAAAATGTTTGGTGAAGAGGTGTTGATAGATAATTAACTTGCTATTAAGAACTTATGCTTTTTAATCACATTATTAACTTTAGTATTCTGTATAGCTAGAAAATTTCTGCAATCTGGCTTACATCCAGGTAAAATTTCATCAATCATATAAATCAAATAATTCTTTTGCTTTAAAAAATTGATTAAATCATCTTTAAATTTGTCAGTATCAAGATGAAGTTCAAAAGCTATAACCGGCAAGAACGTGTCTATAATATTTTCTGCGCCCATGATTACTTTCCATTCCATACCTTCAACATCAAGATGAATAAACCCTATATTATCTATTATTTGAGATAGATATAGTGCATCGAGTGAAGTTGATTTAATTTGTTTATTACAGCTTTTTTTATTAAGCTCATCGAAGAACTGCCTATGTTCTATATTGCCCTTAAAAAATAGCGTTTCATCCTTATCACTTATGGCCATTTCGATTGTTTTAATGTTTGTGATATTGTTAATTTTAGCCAAAAGGGTGATATAATTACAATTAGCTTTAGATGGGTCTATAGCATAAATAATTCCTTTAATTTTGGTTGCCCAGGGTACAGAGTTATCTCCTATCCAAGCTCCCAAATCTATAAAATTCTTATCAATGTTTATTATGTGTTGCTTAATTAGCTCAGCAACGATTTTTCTAAACTTAATTTCGTGATATGGTCTTTTCGAGAAAAGATGGTGATATCGGTGACTATGTCTTATAGGTATTTTAATACTTACGCCTTCATCTAAGAAATCAATGGTGTTATAGCCATTATATGACTTAAGCCACTTTAAGAGTAATCTTAGTATTTTCATATTTGATTAAGTATCTAAAAAAGTGACGGTATCATTTTTTACTCATTAATTCAAATAATATAATCTATAAGATTAGCTATAATTTTCTCTATAAGTAAATCAAGCCTAGACAAGCATGATGAAATATATATTTTTCTGTTCCTTAATGTGTTTCCTTGTCATAATTATCATAATTTGCAGACATTCCAGTGAGCGCAACTTCAGTAATAGGATTTACAAAAGCCAAATCTTCTGCATGAAAAGTTTTAGTAGTATTATTGTCATAAAACTCAATAAAATTTCTCGTAACTTCTTCTCGTAATATATTTATGTCAAATTGTTGTGTGTCCTCGTCCTCGAGCAAATATAAAACCGCACTTAAAGCACTAATAGCGATATGTCCACATTCATTTACATGATTATTATCTTGAATGCCTGTGTTCAAGATATGAGATCGTATTTCAAAGAGGTTAAAAATACTTTGTAAGTTTGTGCTTAGGGCATGCCCCAATCCTATACCTTCTATAATATAAACTGATTCTTCATGCATAATAATTGGTACAATATGATTATATCCTATGACCAAATACCCATAAGGAGTCCGATCATTAAGATGATCAATAACATTATGCATTAATTGGAGAGTATTATCAGCAGAAGAATCATGAGGGTTTCCCATATGCCATTCAAAAACAGAGCTTTGCTCTCTCCATCCTTCAGGAATTTGAGCGTCTAATTCATTACTATTTAAGGGTTCTGGGTAAGAAGGTTGCACTAAGTTTATTGTGGAAAAATGATTTTTCAACACGTACAATATATTTTGGTTTTCTTCTAGATTTGAAGCAATTATGCTATAAGATTCTGCACTATCTCCAATTACTCTCGCTAGATAGCTCCGATCAACTTCATTATCTGATATCGATACACTTCCTTCAGGTACTCTCTCAATAAATGCTCTTTCTGACTCTTTAAGAAATTCGTAAGCAATCTTTTTATAGCCTAATTGAGATATATATTGTTCCATTTCTGGTAGTTCGCTTAAAGAGTCTAAATAATGATGAATTAAACCAGTTTTTCTTGCGATATCCTGGAATAATACTTTATCATAATTACCGAAGCCTAACAGCACTAATTCTGCTTGAGGAGTTGCTTGGGGGTTTAATGGATTGAGTTGATCTAATGAAGTGCCACCTTCCGTATGATATCCATCAGTAATAAATAACGTTAGTGAGCTACGGGTTTTTTCTTGGGCTGCTAAAGCATCATTTAGCGCACCATACAAGTCAGTTCCACCACCCATTTCCAATCCGTCAATTAATAAGTTAAGGCGCACTCGATCAAGCATGTCATCTAAATTAAAAGTATAACTAGTAATTTTGTGATTAAATGTTGTTAAAGTTTGTGAGTGAACACTTTCTTTTATCGTCTGTACTAATTCTTTGATTTTTTTTATATATTCTTCAGATACATTACCCATACTACCACTTATATCTAGTATCAAATTAATATGTCCATTGAAGGTATCTGAGCCTGTATTTTTTTGTGCAGGTTCAAATAACATGGGTATCAATTTATCCAACCCTTCTTCTTTAAAAATCACTCCACTATTAAAAGATGAATAAAGATATTGTAGTAAATCGTCTGTATTGATACTTAGTTCATATATTTCTTGATCTTCGCTAGATGAAAAAATTGGTTTTTCAACAATATTAATAAGATTTTTCTCTCTTAGCATTTCATATATTTTTTTGACAAAGAGACCGTAATTAAATTGCACAACAACTTTATCACTAACTTTTTTAATAGAAAAAACCTCAGATATATCTATCGCATTAGCTTTGAAATCTTGATCATCATCATCAATTTGATCCTCTAAAGCCAGCATAGTTCTCGCTATTTGTAAGTCTGTGTATTGGTTGGTAGTTGCAATTAAAAATTGTAACTGTGCTTCTTTCAGAGCAAAAGATGTTTTGCTGCATTTAGAAGTGCTTATTAAGTGCTTGATGCTATCATTATCTAGCTGTTCGGTAAATAGGCCGTTAAATATAGAAGTTGCTTCCCCATTAAACAATCTTTCTATAATATTTTGTCCGTTTAGCTGGGTCAATTCTTCAACCCTCTCATCTAAGTAAGATTTTACTACAGCACTTTTCTTAACTTCTCTTCCGAGATGGGGAACTTTTGACTTTAAGAGGTCTGGTAGTAACAACACAGCTTTTAACTCGTTAAATCCGTCAAGATCTAACTTAATTACTAAATTTTTATTTTTTAATGACGTGACTTTAACATTCCCTTTTTTTAATATAGCATTTAAAAAAAATTCCCACTTTTCTTCTTGAGTTTTAAAATGTTTTGGCATAATTTAAGCCCCTCCTATAACATTGATTTAATAAGGTATTATTAATATATTTACTTGCACCATTTTGCAACTTACAGTTAGTATATTTATAACTAAATTTTATATCAATGCAACTTTATATTTATATTGATTTTTGGCGCTGATAATAAAAAAGTTGCGACTATTATAATTACTCTTATAATTACTCAAAACTTTCTTATTAAATCTAGCCTTACTTTAGATGTGGATATACATGTTTTTATTAAAAGTTCTATGTCATCTCGTTCATTAATAATTACATGATATTAAAGATATGAAGGTTCTTAATATAATGCTTACTAATACGTTGGGCGGTATCGAACAGTCTTTCCTAGATTATAGCCAAGCATTGCTAGTTAACCATCATCAAGTTATATCGGTTGTACAGCCCTTATCTCCAATTATAAAATATATTGTAAAAAATGGATTTGATTATCACTGCTTACGTGTGTGGTCTTATTATGATTATCTTGCTGCTTTCAAGCTTAAATATTTTATCAAAAAAAACAATGTAGATATTGTTATTGCTCATGGGGGGAGGGCGGCAAGAATTGCACAATTATTAAATTTGTCAGTTCCTGTTATATCAGTTTCGCATAATAGTAATTTCAAAAAAATACTACATTGCGATGCCATAATTGCGATTACTAATAAAATGCGTAAAGACATAATAAAGTCAGGATATCCAGAAAAGTCTTGCTACCGTCTTTATAATACGGTGTCCCAAGAGATAAAGAACATAAGAAGTTTTAGTTATCATAAACCTCCAATTATTGGTTTTTTAGGGAGACTAGATAAGGGAAAAGGAATTGATGACCTATTATATGCGGTCCGCCTGATTGTTGATAGTGGTTTGAGCTTAAAAGTAATCATAGGTGGGGAAGGAGCTGAGAAAGAAAACTTGATTAAATTAAGTGAAGAATCTGGTTTGGGTAAAGTAATTAAGTTTGTAGCTTGGGTAGATGATAAAAAATCTTTTTATCAGGCTATAGATATTTTGGTTTTGCCTTCACTGAATGAGTCTTTTGGTATAGTAATATTAGAAGCATTCGCATATAATAAAGTTGTTATATCTACGAAAACTGATGGTCCTTCTGAAATAATTACAAATGGAAAAAATGGGTTGTTAGCAGAAATATCTAATCCTGTTGATCTTGCTGATAAAATATCTTGTGTTTTATTGGATCAAAAACTTGGCAATAAACTAATTAAATCAGGAAATGATAGAGTTAGAGATTTTAGTATGCTAAGCTTTTCAAAGCAATTAGATTTCATAATTAATGATGTGTTTTGTAAGAGGGTCTAATAACTTGATGGTTGTATGTGTTTATTGTTAATATCACTTATATAAAGCCGATAGAAGAAATAGAACGGCATTTAGCTGATCATATCGCATGGTTAGACGGATATTATCTTTCAGGCAATTTTATTGCATCTGGCAGAAAAATTCCAAGAACAGGAGGTGTAATTTTAGTTAATGCTGCTTCTAAAGATTTAATTGAGAACATGTTTAAGAGCGAACCTTTTTATATTGCAAAGCTTGCTACGTATGAAATTATTGAATTTCTGGTTAATAAAACTAATAATAAAGGAATAAGTCTTGAGTAAAATTTCAGGTTCTAGCTTGTTAGTAATGAAGATTATTTTAGGTTCTATCTTGATGAGCCTTGCATTATATTATATTAATTTTCCAGATGATGTGTTATTAGATCGGTTCCAGATCGTAGAGCAGTTTATTACTGAGGATGAAAACAATTTTTATAATAAACTAAGCATTCGTCGGGCTGAGATTTTTAATAAAAATGAATGTTTTGGGCGGTATAATTTATGCGAAAATGACCTAACCAAAACAGGTTATTTTATTTCCGAAGAAGGTCCATGTGATAATAGTTGGCTTGGCTTATGGTCCGGTCAATATGGTATTAAGTCTAGAGACGATTTTTTATTTATGCCATTGATTCAAGATCATATAATGAAAGAACTATCTACCATCTATTATAAGAATATTTATTATTATCAATTAGATCAATATATAGATCATCTTCTAGTGACGCCTACTAGTTTAATTGCAGTGATGAATTTATATGGTTCTTTGGAGATACTAAATTTTTTTCATGGTAAATCAAAATTAGATAAAAATATTCAACACGATCTAAAAGAATTTGCTAAATATAAAATTACAACATTTGATTCGTATGACTATGGGAGAAATAATGCTATCGTTAATTTATTGCTAGAGCAGAAATGTTTTTCTAATAAAATGTAACTTCTATCTTTTGCTCATTTCTACAAAATGTCTTTCTGTTTCTCCGATATATAATTGTCTTGGTCTACCTATTTTAAATGCAGGATCAGAGAGCATTTCCTGCCATTGAGCCACCCAACCTACAGTTCGTGCAATCGCAAATAAAACGGTAAACATTGCGGTAGGAATTTTTAATGCTTTATAAATTAAGCCTGAATAAAAATCAACATTAGGGTATAATTTACGTTCTATAAAATATTCATCATTTAGGGCAATTTTTTCTAGTTCAATTGCTATATCAAGAAGTGGGTCAATAACACCAAGACTTTGTAAAACATCATGGCAACATTTACGAAGTACTGCCGCTCTTGGGTCATAGTTTTTATAAACCCTATGTCCAAATCCCATAAGCATGAATGGATCATTCTTATCTTTGGCACGATCTATATATGCTGGGATGTTTTCTTTGGATTTTATTTGCTCTAACATTTTGATTACAGCTTCATTGGCACCACCATGTGCAGGCCCCCATAAAGAAGCTATACCGGCGCCAATACATGCGAAAGGATTAGCCCCAGAAGAGCTAGCCAATCTCACAGTTGATGTAGAGGCATTTTGTTCATGGTCTGCGTGTAAAATAAATATTTTATCTAATGCATTTACTACTATTGGATTTGCAACATACTCTTCACAAGGAGTGCTGAACATCATTTGTAAAAAATTTTCTGTGTAACTTAAATTATTTTTTGGGTACATAAATGGCTGACCAATGCTGTTTTTATATGCTAATGCAGCAAGAGTTGGCATTTTGGCGATCAGTCGATATGCAGAAATTTCACGTTGAGTATGATCATTAATGTCTAATGAGTCATGATAAAATGAAGACAATGAAGCTACAGCCCCAACCATTACTGCCATTGGATGTGAACTTCGTTGAAAGCCACGTAATAAAAATTGTAATTGCTCATGTACCAATGAGTGGTAGGTTATGTTTTTAATGAATTCGGCTTGTTCTGTTTTGTTAGGTAAATGATTATTTAGTAATAGATAGGCTACTTCAGGGAAGTTACTTTTTTCTGCTAATTCTTCAATATGAAAGCCACGATATTTTAGAATTCCAGCATTTCCATCTATATAGGTAATGCTTGAAGAGCAAGATGCGGTTGACATGAACCCAGGGTCATAGGTAAAAATACCAGTTTCTGTATATAATTTTGTAACATCGATAGCATCTGGACCTTCCGATCCTGATAATATTGGTAATTCTATGGTTTTATCATCAAATTTTAGTGTGGCAAAACGCTTATTTTTACTCATAATGATCCTCTATCAAGTAATAATATTTATAGCAAATTCTTTACAAACACAACTGCTATCTTGCTTTGTCATTTTACTTGCTATGATTTTTATCAAGGACATATCATTATGTATGTGCTCTACACGTTCTTTTGGAAGGCATGGATTTTTTAATTCCGGACGCTCTGTAAATAATTTTTGTGCATTACTAATAAAGTAATTAAGCAATTGGAAATAAGGCATACCCGAGGTTGTTTCTATATCTTTTAATTGCCAATTATGAGATGCTTTGCATTTAGCATAAGGTGCTAAACGAAGTCCAGAAGCTTCTCTTTCTAAGAAATTTCTAGCTTCTACGAAATCTTCTGGACAATCATCAAGATGATTTTTTGTGCTTATTTTATTAGCTAATTTTTCAACTTTTTTATTCTTTTCATCAGCATATGCACCTAATCTTCTTGGACCAGTTCTTTCAAAAACGTTTGCTAATTCTAAATCAAAAATAGCATTTTTTGATAATTCTTTTTTTGGTTTATTTATCGAGTTATTGCCTACTCCTTGCACTGATTTATTAGTGCTGTAACTAAAATGAGTTAGTTCTATATTACCTGTGATTAAAAATTGTTTTACAACTTCTATGGCTATATCTATTCCTGAACAATATCCTTGTAAGATAATTTTATCAGGATGTATCCCATCATCTAACAGTTTGTTTACCATAGCTATGCCATTGTAAATTAGATCGTTTTTAACTATAGAACCATTGTTATCTCTAATGTCATTATAATTAAAACAGTGAATAATTGCACCTGTAATAAATGCTTGCTCTGTTATGTCTGTCCAGTGATCATCATAAGTTGTTGTTATTGGTATGAAGTTAATAACATGAATTCCTTCAGCTTTTCCAGGACGCATTAAATTATCGAGTGTTTTTAGATCGTTAGTTGATAAACTTTCCGCCGATAATAACAATTCAACCTTATTTTTTATTCCCTCAGCTTCAAGTCTTTTGCTGGACAGAGCAAATAATTTTTGTGCTTCTTCTTTAGATACTATATCAAGAGGCATGATTTTAACTGAGTCTAAAAAACACATTTTGTTATCAGAAACTTTGCATAAAATCTTTTCTTTTAGAGATTCTAGATAGGATAGATAGATTATGGAGTTATTTTTACCTTTCTTAGCCTTGGACTTGAATTCTTCAACGCCACCATGCTTATTTTCTTTATACCGATCTAATCGTGGTTTGAGAGAATTATTTGATTTAACTAATTGTGTAGTTTTTGCGCGTACAATTGCTTCTTCTATCAGGGATTCTGCTTTGCTTATAAAATAAATTTCCGAAGTATGGTTTTTTTGCAAATTTTTCATACAAAAGTCACCTATACCAGCAATAGTTTTTCTTACTATACCTAAAGTCTTATGATATTTTGTAATTAAGTTTTGTTCTGTACTTAATATTTTTATGAGCTCAAAGTTTTTACCCATGATCTCTAATAATTTTTGATCATCAAAATTAATTTCACTAAGATTAAATTTTGTGGCCATCATTGTACAGGTGGTTTTAAAAAATTCTTTTTTAGAAACTTTTTTAGCAATTGAATCAGTAACTAGTTTTTCTAACTGCTTAACTAGTTCTTTTGCTCGATCATGCAAATTTCCTTCTTTGTTTTGTACAGATATTTTATTTGAGAAAATAGCTTCATTTTCTAATAATAGTTCAACACATCTTTCATGATTTAATTGTTGCGCTATTTGCAGTGCTGTTTTGCCTTCAGAATTTCGAATAATGGTAGAAGCAGAAGAGTTAATAAGTACAGATATAATTTCGTGATGGTTATTTAATGTTGCAAGGTGCAGAGGGGTATTACCTTGTTTGTCTGCTTTATCTATTATCGCATTATCTTGTTCTAAAAAACTTATAGTTGTTATTTTATCGCCAGCAATTATTGCGGAATGAAGTGCTAATTCATTTTCTTCATTTATTAGTTTAGAATTTTTCTCAACTGCCGTCATAACACTCCTACTGTAAAAGTTTATCATTAGTAGGGAGTATGAAATACTCTAGTTAATTAAAAGTTAAAATAATCAATAAAGTTGAATTTATGTTACACTATATAAAATAGTGTGACTTTTTAGTCGCATGTTTTATTTATTTTGATAAATTAGCTTTATAAAAATTACATATTTTAAATTTTCTTGAGGAAATGTATCAATAAAAATTATTTAAGAGATTTTATAATGAACGATGAGTGGATTTTTATTTATGTTACTACCCCAGATGAAATAGCAGCAAAAAATATTGCCAGAGGTTTAATAGAGAAAAAATTTGCCACATGTGTAAATATAATGTCGAAAAGTCAGACTATTTATATATGGGAGGGAAAAATAGAAGAAAGTTTAGAGTATGTTATGATAATAAAAACTTTGGCCATTAAGTTTGCTGAGGTAGAAAAGTTTATTTTAACGTTACATCCGTATAAATGTCCTTGTATTGTTGCTTTACCAATAATAAATGGATATCAGAATTTTTTGGATTGGATTAAGGGTGAAGTTAAGTAGAATCTATTCATCAGAATTGACAACTATATAGTTTTTGCTGTAATGTGCTTTGCTAGATCTTTAACTTAATAAAATAATTGAAATATATGAAACTTCCATTGATGCCAAAGGCTACAGCAGTGTGGCTTATAAATAATACAGCAGTGACCTTTGAACAGATAGCAGAATTTTGTGGTATGCATGTACTAGAGGTGCAAGGTATTGCTGATGGCGAGGTGGCAACTGGTATTATTGGTCAAGACCCGGTAATTAACGGCCAGATTACTCGCGAAGAAATACAAAGATGTGAAAAAGATCCAAAAGCTAGACTGAATCTTAACGAGCAATTTATTATTAAGGGCGCGAATAAGAAGAAAGCTGCGCGTTATACCCCTATAGCAAGAAGACAAGATAAGCCTGATGCTATCTTCTGGTTACTAAAAAACTGCATAAATATTTCTGATTCACAAATAATTAAGCTTATTGGCACTACTCACTCTACAATTACTGCTATACGTAATAAGGCGCATTGGAATATGGCTAATCTTAGGCAAAAGGACCCAGTTTTACTTGGTCTATGTACGCAAACTGCCTTGGATAATCTTATTACTAATTTGAGTAAAGAAGCCCGTCCGGCATCAAATAAAAGCCACTAATCGTTAGTTGCGTGAGATGCTGTAATGACGGTGATAATTGCAAATTGGAAAATGAACAAGGGTTTTGCTGGCAGCTTAGATTTGGCTACTGATCTGCATAATCGTATAAACAAAAAACCTGTGAATTGTGAAGTTGTCCTCTGTCCGTCATTTCCTTATTTATCTGCGGTCTCAAAAATTATTAGTGAGAGTTTAGTTAAGCTTGGAGCCCAGGATTGTGGTTTTAAAGGATCTGGAGCTTATACTGGTGATGTTAGTGCTTCTATGCTGAAGGATAGTGGATGTGATTATGTTATTTTAGGTCATTCTGAGCGTAGATCATTTCATGGTGAAACATCGTTTATTATAAGGGAAAAAGCAGAGGCAGCTCATTTGCAGGATTTGATTACCATTATTTGTGTAGGCGAGACATCTTTAGAGAAAGACAAAGGACAAGCCCTTGCTGTTATTGAGGATCAATTGAATAATTCTTTACCATTATCTATGTCAGAGGAGAATATTATTATTGCATATGAGCCAGTTTGGGCTATTGGCACTGGTAAAAAACCCACTATTAATGAAATTGCTGAGATGCATACCCATATTAAAGATTGTGTAAAAGATTTTATAAAACTTCATGGTATTTTATTTGAAAAAGATGTTAGAATCGTCTATGGTGGATCTGTTAATCCAGATAATTGTAAAGAAATATTAAGCATAGCTAATGTAAGTGGTTTGTTGGTTGGTGGAGCAAGCTTGGTAAGTGAAGATTTTTATAATATCTTAATTAAGGCGTGATAGGGATTATATGCAAACAGTTTTAATGGTGGTTCATTTAATTATAGCAGTACTGCTTGTAGGGATTATTCTCCTACAGCGCACTAGCGAAGATAGCTTAGGAGGACTAAGCGGTGGTTCTGGGTTTAGTGGAATAATGTCTGTGCGCTCTTCAGCTACTTTATTCTCACGTATTACTATGATATTAGCTACTTTATTTATAATAAATTGCTTGGTTTTAGCTAATCTTTCTTTAAGACAATCTAGCCAAAGTATAGTATCGAAGATAACTGTAGAACAATCGCTCTCTAATAAAGGGCAACAGCATAAACAAGATCAAGGTGAGATACCGATTCCAACGGCACAATAAATTATGACGAGATTTATTTTTATTACAGGCGGCGTAGTTTCTTCATTGGGCAAGGGACTCGCTTCTGCAAGTTTAAGCGCTTTATTACAGGCTCGAGGTTATAAAGTTTGTTTGCGTAAGTTAGATCCATATCTAAACGTTGATCCTGGTACAATGAGCCCAACACAGCATGGCGAAGTTTATGTAACCGAAGATGGAGCTGAAACTGACTTGGATTTAGGTCATTACGAGCGATTCACAGGAGTAAATACCACAAAATCTGATAATATAACCACTGGGCAAATTTATTCCACTTTATTACAGAAAGAACGCCGCGGAGATTATTTAGGTGCAACAGTACAAGTAATTCCACATGTAACAAATTTAATTAAGGAGTTCATTTTTCGTAATACCGAGAAATTTGACTTTGTGTTATGTGAAATTGGTGGAACTGTTGGTGATATTGAAGCTTTACCTTTTTTAGAGGCGATTAGACAAATTAATAATGAACTACCACAAAACACAGTTAAGTTTATACATTTAACTTTATTACCATATATCACTACAGCTCAAGAGTTAAAAACTAAACCAACCCAGCATTCTGTAAAAGAGCTTAGGGCAATTGGTATTCAGCCTGACTTATTACTTTGTCGTAGTTCTAAAGAAATACCAGAAAGTGATAAAAGAAAAATTGCTTTATTTTGTAATGTTCGTCCAGAAAATGTTATTGAAGGATTGGATGTAAGAACGATATATGAAGTCCCTCTAACTTATCATGCAGCTGGTCTTGATACACAAGTGCTACATGCATTTGGTTTGGATCATGTGCAGCAGCCAGATTTGAGCAGATGGAGTAATATAATTAGTAAAATAAATAAATCTGTTGATGAGGTAACGGTAGCAATTATTTATAAATATACTAGTAATGATGCTTATTTATCATTGATAGAAGCATTAAATCACGCTGCCATTCATAATTGTACAAAACTTAATATTAAATGGGTGAATGCACGTCGGTTAAAAGAAGAAGGGCTGGAGCAAACATTTAACGATGTTGATGCAATTTTAGTTCCAGGTGGTTTTGGGGATAATGGGATTGAAGGTAAAATTATGGCAGTAAAATATGCCAGAGAGAATAATATTCCATATTTTGGTATTTGTCTTGGGATGCAAGTGGCAGTTATAGAGTTTGCACGCAATGTTTGTAATTTATCAGACGCGCTTTCAACAGAATTTGGAGCTACATCCAATCCTGTAATTGCATTGATGACAGAATGGTGCCAAAAAGATGTTATTGAAAAACGATCCGAGAAAAGCAATCTTGGTGGCACGATGCGGTTAGGAGTTTATGAGTGTGATTTAACGGCCAATACTAAGACTGCAGGAATTTACAATAGTAAAAAGATTTATGAACGTCATAGACATCGTTATGAATTTAATATGAATTACAAGGAAATTATGGTAAAGCATGGTATGATTTTTGCAGGAAAGTCACCAGATGGAAATTTGATGGAAATAGTTGAGTTAGAAAATCACCCATGGTTTATTGGGGTGCAGTTTCATCCTGAATTTAAATCTAAACCATTTGAGCCTCATCCTTTATTTTGTTCTTTTATCGAGGCAGCTAAAAATTATCATTTGAGTAAAAAGCGTGAGAGTTAATCAGAAAATAGTAACAGTTGGCAATGTAAAGATAGGTAATAAATTGCCTTTTGTTCTAATGGCTGGTCCTTGTCAAATTGAATCTATGGATCATTCTTTATTTATGGCAGATGCTTTAGTTAAAATGACTGATAGGCTGGGTATAGGATTTATTTATAAATCGTCGTATGACAAAGCTAATCGTAGTAGCCTTAAAGGGGCTAGAGGTCTTGGTCTAGAAAAATCATTACAGGTGTTTGAAAAAGTAAAACAAACATTTGGTTGTTCTGTTCAAACAGATGTTCATACAATTGAGCAATGTTCTATTGTAGCGGAGTATGTCGATGTTTTACAAATACCAGCTTTTTTATGTAGGCAGACTGATTTATTAGAGGCTGCGGCGAAAACAGGTAAAGCTATTAGTGTAAAAAAAGGTCAATTCCTTGCCCCGTGGGATGTAAAAAATATTGTTGATAAGTTTGATGCTTTTTCTAATTCAAATTTATTGATTACTGAGCGCGGAGTTTGCTTCGGTTATAATACTTTGGTAAATGATATGCGTGGTTTGGAAATCATGGCAGATATGGGAGTTCCTGTAGTTTTTGATGCGACTCATTCAGTTCAGCAACCTGGTGGTAAAGGTGATTCTACTGGCGGAGAAAGAAGATTTGTAAGTACTTTGGCAAGAGCAGCTGTAGCTGTCGGGGTTGCTGCTGTTTTTATGGAAACACATCAAGACCCAGATAACGCTCCAAGCGATGGCCCTAATATGGTTAAGCTGTCAGATTTAGAAGATTTGCTTAAAACCCTCATGCAGTTTGATACTTTAGCAAAAAACATTCAAAAATAGTATATTACTGAACTATTTTCCAGCTGCCGTCGGGTTGTCTACATGCAGTGCCATATCCTTCTTGTTTTTTACCACCCACATTTATTTGATTAGTAAATTCTCGACAATATTGACCATGCTGTTGATATGTTCTAGTAGGGGTGAATGACCCGCTATGACCGTTATCTGGATTTTTCCACGTTGATGTTTGTCCAGAAGGTGTGTTTTCTAAAGAATTATTTGCAGTTTTTTCCATGCGGGCTTTATCTTGTTCATCCATATAACCACCAACTTGATTGCCAACGAAACCTCCAGCAAGAGCTCCAAGACCAATGCCCAGCATTTGACCGCTACCTTTACCGAATTGTGAACCAAGCGCTGCACCAGCTATACCACCTATAATCGTACCAGCCCCTTGCTTATTCACCCCGCCTTGTCCAGCGCAACCAAAGATAAATAAAGATAAGAATAGTAAGGATAAAATTTTCTTCATTTTTTTTATGTCCCCTAGTATATATTTGCTATTA
>Ga0247843_1004918_pt1 | contig 19306 bp, 14 predicted proteins | sample LaCruzMarch2017__FD_192420 | JGI IMG/M metagenome (GOLD analysis project Ga0247843, IMG submission 192420) | Freshwater microbial communities from meromictic Lake La Cruz, Castile-La Mancha, Spain - LaCruzMarch2017_8m | ecosystem: Environmental > Aquatic > Freshwater > Lake | place: Spain...
GCAACGACGAGTCGATTATTCATTTCGTAATACGAAGGCGGCAACGTCCACAACGCCCACGACGATAATGTATCCTCGTGACTCATTCCCGCTCGTTATTTCAATCGCGGCGGGCACGGACGATCACTATTGGTTGGTCGCTACCGTGTCCACGACATTGGCGGCCATCGGCGGTCTATTGGTGTTACGAGGCTTGGATTCGATTAGCATTTGGTAAAAAAATTGAAACGAAAGGGCTGCGCGGAATTTTAACGGAAAATTTTTATTAGCGCGTGCGCAAAAACGCGGTTCGCTTTTGAGCCCCGATGAGAGAAGAATGCCGTCAATACTATCGATGAAACGATCATGGGCCGAGTTGGACGGCAATGTTAGGTTGCTGTACATATTTACGCTGACGTATTATGCGACAGTTGGTATTCTCAAAGAGCATCTACTTTCGGGTTTCGTCTACGTGCTAACACAAAGTAATGTAAGTGTCGGTATATTAAAAGGAATCACGGGACTCTTCCAAGCAGCCTTCGTCCTGCCATCGGGCTATGTTAGCGATAAGTTTCGAAGAGATGTTGTATTGAGGGCAGCTGGCATTGTGGGACTCATTTGCTGTGTCATAAGTATAGGCGGATTTGTCTTTGAGAGTCTTAATCTCATCTTCGTGGCATTTGCTGGATGGGGAATATTTCATGCCATACATGGCCCCGCGTCCGAGGCGCTCTTTGCGGACTGCTTCCCACAAGGTCAACGCTCCCTTCCGTGCACAATAAAATACGTTTTGATGCAGTTGGCGTTGATTCTTGGCCCGTTACTCAGCATTGCGATACTCACTATTAATGGGGATCATTGGGAGTTGGCAGACTTGAAGGTTGTGTTGATATTCGGTGCCATATTATGCGCAGCCTCGTTGTCATCTCTTTTCCTTTTCAAGGAACAAAAGCAGCTACAGACGTCGACGGAGAATACAACGCTTACACTCGGAGAAGGAGATATTTCGGATTTCGATGACGCAACTTGCCTCGGTCTGCGACGAAAGCATGTTCCATACCTCGTGATACTATCAGAGTTTATCATCAGCAATGGAGCTGGGATGACGATCTCCTTTTTTCCCATCTTCTTCTTTCAGGAGTACGGGCTTACGCCGGCAGAAGTTGCTACAGTTTTCATAGCAACATCCATCCTTGTTGTTATTCTATCCTTGGCGTGTCAGAATTTGTCAAGTTGTCTCTGTTCAAGGATGCAGATTATCGTCTTGACAAAATTCGTCGCCACATGCTGCTTGGTTTGGATGTCATTCGCGAAGCCATTGTGGCTTCAGGTTCTCTTGTTTATCACGAGGGGTGGCACCATGCGAGCGACTGTGGGGATACGAAAATCTATCCTAATGGACCATGTCACAAGAAAAAAGAGAGGTCGTTGGAACAGCTTTGAATCTCTTATCGCGTGTATGTCCTCTGCTTCTTCCGTGGTGGGTGGATACTTGGTCGATGCTTACAGCTACAGGTTTTGCTTCCGAATTACGGCTGCTTTTTATGCAGTTGCAGTTTTGGTCGACTTATTGCTTCTAACAGTTGTACGAGACAACTATACGCCGAAGCAAGAGTGGATTTTGAAAGAGAAAGATAAAAGTGCAGCTGAATCATTGGGTCGTCCAGCATTGGTTGAGAAACTGCCGACGGTATCGATCCAACGATTAGTCTAATTGGCGCGTGAGATTAAACGATGTCACATGGTCACCCACGGCCGCGTGGATGATAAGACGCTCCAGGCGACGTTTCGCGGACATACTAATTTCTTTTTTTTCGGTTGTTGGTTTAAGCCACAATGAATAAGATGAAACTGTCAAATTGTGGGTTATACGATGCAGAGAATGCGTAGGACATTGCCGCACATTCGAATCCCGTTACGGGTATAGACTGTCTTACTTACATACAACTTTTCGTAGGGCAACGTAATGACCACTATATTGGTATTGACTAACACTAACAACGACAGCAGCAGCAACAACGACGATATTCACGTGGCGATGCCGCGAATATCGTACATACCTCCACGTCTTCTTCGTCGTATAACCCGATTGATGATAATTCGTCGTATTCATCATTGATAACGATTGAAACTAACACAAGCAGTAGTGAGGTTACACTGGTTCAAAGATGGAGGTAGTCGAGGGTGGTGGTGTTGCTGGGAATTTTGACTCCATCATGTCAATGGTATTGTTCACGTATTTAATTGTCATTAGTCAATTGACATTAAACTGTGTTAGTGTTAAGGAAGATCTGTCCTAAATAAATAGACATGATGCATCACATCTTTATCCACCCCTTGCTACTATTTGAATCCCCCACATCACCTCCTAAGACCAGAGGTTTGAAGCACAATTTAATAATTTGCCCTTTATCTAGACCGTGATGCATCCCTTGCCCTCTTTCCCTGTCTCTTATTACCCCCGCCTCCACCCCCACTCTTATTCTTCTTACCCCCAGTTTGACTTTTCTGTCCCATCCCCCCAAACCCTCCACGGGGTTTAAATCCACTCATATCATTCAATGTGGCCTTATCATTCTGTTTAAACCGTCCCACCTTACCTTTGCCACCAAAACCATATTTCTTATTTGAATTCTCCCGCTTATACTTATTACCACCACCACCCCCCATCCCACGTAATCGATCATCATCATCATCACGATCATGCACTCGTCCCCCTAGCCCCGACCGTCCACGTTCGGCACTCTTCTTCCAATCGTCAAGATTAGACATGTGTGCCTTCTTAACCTTTGCCTTCTCTGACAGTCGGTGTGCATGACGCTCCTTGGCCATAACAGTTTGTTCCTTGTTCGACTTACGACGTTCGACCGCATCCATTTTCTTCGTTTCATATATTAATCGATCTTTAATCTTGGCCATGTGATCATCACTCTTGACCATTTCAGCAAAAAAGTCCGTAGGGCGTGCAAAAGGTATGTTTGCCGTGGCGCATAGTGCACGTGCCAATGTTACGGATTCTAAAGCGGTATCATAAAATGCCACCTCGCGCTTCAGATCATCGTGTACATCTACAACTGTAATTGACTCTTCCTCGTCACCACTGTCCTTCTCATTGTTATTCACAATTTTATCATCATTTAGTTTTCGTTTCTTCTTCATGGTTCCGGTGGTGGTAGATGTAGCAGTAGTAGTCGAAGGGATTCCGAATGGAAGAGGAGTTGGTGCAATGATGTCAAAAGTTTCAGCCCATGGCAATTTGCGATTAGCAGCATCGAGTGCCATTTGTAGAGCTAATGCTTGTGTGGTCTGAGCTTGTCTATGTTGCCGTACTGTCTCTTCTTCATTATCGTCGTCGTCGTCATCATCAGAAGATTGTGTATTATCTTCATCATCATCATCATCATCATTTGCGAACGGTGCATATGCAAACGGTACATCTGCAAATGTTGGATCCTGTGAAGATGCCAACAACTTTAATTGTTCAATCTCGTTGTCATCATCATCATCGTCGTCATCGTCATCTTTGGCTTCCTCCTCCGACGGTGAATCCATCCAATATTTCTTCTCTTTGTCATCCATATCCTCCTTCTCTTCATCCTCATCCTCTGACTCCTCCCCCGCCTCGAAGTCATCAACTTTGTCATTTTTATGCTCTTTCTTCGCATCCTTCTTGCTGCTCATCTCATTCAACAGTCCATCAAACTTTCCATCCTGTATCATCTTACGCAATGCCTTGGCTTGTGCATTCGCCTCATTTACTCCATCTTCATCACTCTCTTCCTCCTCGTCGTCCTCCTCGTCGGCGTGATCGTCGTCATCATCATCATCGTCAGAGTCGTCGTCGGACATGGCATCCAGAGCTTCTAATGTAAGCTTTGCATCGTTCACGTCATGTTGCTCGATATTATCCTCATCTTCAGCTGCATCTTCCTCGTCGTCATCTTCGTCACTATCACTGCCCTCCATGGCAAGTCTCATGGCCTCATCATCTTCACTTTCATCTTCGTCACTGTCAAAAGTGGGAGGAGGGGGGGTTATCTTATTCTTTTTCTTTGTAGAATTCTTTTTAATTTCATTCACCACTTCTTCTTCGAGCGGTGCATCCATGTATACTACAGCATTATTATCATCGTCCTCCCCCCTCTTGTTCTTCGTAGTTGGTGGTAATGATGTTGGTGAGGCATCAACATTGGTTGTCTTTTTTTCCAACGATCGACGTCCACGTCTTGCCGATCGTGATGTCGCATCCGCTGATGATGATGATGATGATGATGTCATGACAACATCACAGCCCTCTTCACGTAATGCCTTGTTCGTCTTACTGCTGCGTACTTTCTTCGGCGGCATGGCTTGGGTAGAATGTCTTCCCTTCATCAGATGGGAGGGGAGCCGAGCGGGGAAAATCATTGGTTGTGAGATCGAGCGGGAAGATATTCTTTTCTCTTCTCCCTCATTTATCTCAAACCCCGCGACCTGGGCTAAGAGACGCGGAAAGCTCTCTATTCCTTGTTGTTATAAGCAACGAACCATGGTCGATTCCTTCCTCGTCACGCTGATGTCAATCATGGCGACCGTTCACCTAACCACGGCTGCTGAACTAACGTGGGTGCCTAGTTCATCATACGATACATCGCTCAATGGCGCATTAGGCATTAGGTCGGCATCATCCAATAACTTTCGCGAATGAAACACATGGCTTTGTAATCGGTGGTTCAACCAAGACTATAGGGGCCGTAAATGATTTGCACATCTATGATGAGAAGTCGAACGTATGGACTGACAAATGCTCTGCTTTAGTAGGTCAGAACTTTCCACCCCGAACGTATAGTTATGGTGTCGTTCTGGACGAAGCGTATCACCCCAAGGCATACATGGGATTCGGATCAGATATATCGGGCAACCGATTAGCCGATTGGTGGGAGTTTGACATGATGACATTGCAATTCCGACAGCTGGCCACTTTTCCAGGAGCGGGACGACTGCACCCTTCCATGGTATCGGTGTATTCCGACAAAGAAAATGATTGGGAAATACATGTCGGATTGGGCAATGGATTTAATAACTTTAATGATTATTGGTCCTATTCCGTCAACAACGACCAATGGATACAGCTGCCAAACTTTCCATCGTCACAAAGACATCATCCATACTACTTTGGTTTGGGTGGTGTGAGTTACACTGGTTTTGGGCACAGTAGTAAGATTGAAAGAGATTTTTACAGTTTCAACGGAACGGCGTGGACGAAAGAGCCAGACTTTGAATCATACTCGATGAATAATGAAAACAATCTTGTCACTACTGAAGCACGAGTAGCTGGGACACAATTTTCTATCGTCCTGCCCATGAGAGGTAGCACTGATGGAGGAAGTGGTGAATTGTCGGGTACCATTGGGTTTGTGTTGAGTGGTGATGGAGATGATCACAGAGCAATAAATACTGGAGAATTTCATGCCTTTTACCCCAATGCAACAAAGAAATGGCGTACTCTGCCTCCTCATCCAGGTGTGTCACGTTGGGCTCCGGGATCGTTTGTAATGCGAGGGACGGCAAGGGTTACTTCACGAGTGGTTATGAACACACCACCGGCAAGCTCTATTCGGATGTTTGGACGATTGACCTGTCATCTCTGTTTACCAAACTCGTACCACCCACACAAAGTCCAACGTCCACAAAACGCCCATCAACCATCACTCGAAGTCCAACTTCCAAACGTCCATCAACTCACATCCCATCTTCCAAACGACCAACCACAACTCCCACCAAGGCCTCGAGTAAGTCTCAAACTAGGGTGCCAACTACTACGACGACGAAAAAACCTACAACTAAAACTCCCACGAGCAAACGTCCGACTAGGATTCCAAGTACAAAAAGGCCATCACGTTAAACCCCTCGTCTAAAATGAATTTTTTGTTACCCCAACGAAAATGGTCTTGTGAAGAAAATAACCATTATGGGAACTAAATATTGTCTGTGTCTGATTTTTAGGTTATTGTAATATATTTTAGTTGATACTTTGTTTGGTGATGGCAATATATTTAAGTTAGTAGGAAACGTTTGGATGGGTCCTTCTTAATTTACGTCTACATACTTCTAAATTGAGAATATCATCTATTGATCCCAGAATAACTTTGGTGCAATAAGGCGGAGCCCCTACGTCCCTCAGTTCCCACCCACCACATTTTTTTTCACCCACATCATGGTCGGGGCAGGGAGACGAATATAAGCGTCGTATGGTAAGGAAACTACTCGTACACGTCGTCACCCCGTCGTCGTTTTGTGGAGACAACATCATCATTAATTAGCACCACCAGGAACAATGAAACGAAAGCAACGCGAGCCACGAGCAGGCAGAAAGACAAAAGTTGTTGATGATGATGATGATGATGATGATGGATATACCAGTCCAAATAATATTCTCGTCACTAGCAACGCCAACGACAATAATGAAATGCAAACGACTCTCCTAGTTTACAATATATCCGAATTTCTAAAAACGAAACAAATCGCCAATGCATCTTTTCTCATCGACCACCTACGTCGTGATGGACCAATGGAGGATGGTCGTACCGTCGAAATCGACGATGATAATGCACGGCACTCGTCGATAACAAAAAAGGATATTGCTTCGATACTGTTACCATGGTGCGTTAGTCGACTACTGCGCTCAGAGCGCACAACAACACCTGCTGCCACTTGTGCGACTTCCGCTAATAGTCGTGGCGAAGCGAATAATGACGAGAATGAAGAGGAAGGCGTGCAACTATTAGCATGGGAGGGATTATCTACATGCTTGGACGTGCTATTGCCAAGGAGAAGTAATGATACTGATACTTCATTTGTTGTTCATACAGTTGATGAAACTGCAGCCTCAGGTAACGGTAGTATATTTACTACTACCACCAACGACAACAACAACAACAAAGGAGGAGATGATGATACTCCAAACAACATTGGTGAACGACGACTACTACTACCACCGCCAACTGCTACTAATTCATTATTATCACAAAGTGTACTATTACGATTGCTAACACTGGCAGTAAAAGTATCATTCTCCACCAACAACAACGATACAAGTAGTAGAAGTAGTAGTAAAAGTGATGAGAATCTACATATGGCAACATCGAATGCATACATTCATCTCATACAATTATATCATCCTACATTACATGTTGCATGTAAGACATTACTACCGCTAATTGACAATGTGCTCGTAAACTCTATCATTACTTACAACAGCAACAGCAACAACAACAACACCACCACCGAGAAAGAAGACATGAGATCACAACAACAAACTCGTATAATAATACCAAACTATTGTGCCAACATACTCTCATCGACACTTACTTTGATACTACAATCTACGGTAAGTATGTCGGAGTACTCGAATAATAAACGTACATTTACTCTCTTATCGTCGATGGATGTCTTGTCCATATTAGGACGATGGGCACTGATGTCATCATCATCCGTTGTTTGTCATGGTAAAAATGATGATGACGATGATGATGATGATATGACACCAACAATGACAAAAGTACTAGTAGAACAAATTATACAAGAGGGATTATTCTTCTCAAATGGGGGTAATGATCAACTACGACCATCAGCAGCAATGATGAGTAGTAGTAGTGGTGGGGATGTAATGGATGGTTTTCGTGAATGCTGCGGTATAGGTGCCACTTTCATTACAACAAAGGAAAATGTGAATGATGATGATGAGGATGAAATAAAGGGTACAAAGAAGACAAAGACGGATGTAATGAAGCAAAAGATCACAAAGACGAAGACGACGACAATTACCCGATATCAATCATCACTCTTTGATTCTATACGGGATATGATATTCCTTCCTCTCGAGACAACAGCAACAACAACTATGATGCGCAATGGAGAAGATAATATCATGGATGAGGACGATGGGCAAGCTACTATGACCTTACTCCCTTCTTCGTTTGTATTAATGACTACAAAAGCAACGTCAATTCTACTGCCAATGATTGTACGTGGCTTCTTTAAACGAGCTAAGGTGTCGTCATCGTCATATGGGTCGTCCTCCACCACCACTGCGACTAGTAGTATGATACTATCACCATCCAATGGAATACAATTCCGTTTTTGGTATCGTATCATATTACCCACGATAGAGAAGCTTGAATTATTGGTATCCAAAAAGGAGCAACCTTCTGATAGTGGTAGTATCTCACCATCACCATTATCATACCTGTCTGAAACGACGTCGTTAGTTTGTGCCGTATCAGATACACTGTCACTTGTGCTAAATTATGATATCTACTCTCCATCATATACTGATCCGAATGGTTTACACTTGTCATTTTTGGAACGTGTAACAAAGATTCTCCTATTGATTATTGGTGATGATATTATTCATATGAATATAGATCACAAGCACTACTACTATACTCTACTATCATCACTATTTGCATCCTACTATCATCTGTTATTACTTAATCATCGATTACTACATGATAAATTGGTTGATATTATCTCTTTTGCATGGTCATGTCTTATAGTATCGTCAGTATCATCATTGGACAGTAATAATAGTAAATTAATGAATACCCTGTCAACGACGATGAAAGTAAATGCCGATGGTCTACTTGCTGCAATCGTTAAAACATATCGCGAGCTACGTCAATTGGGATATTTTCTCACTTGCATTCGAAATGCCTACCACCAAGTAATAATCCATGATGAACAACAGGGGAATTATAATAATAGTATTGTCATACGTAAGCTCCTCGAACAACATTTATCGACATCATATCAAACTGATCTACCCTCTGGACAGCTCCCTGGAGTATGGGAATTCTTTGATGAATGGATTATGGAAACTACTGTGAAATTACTACTGAACAGCAATAATGATACAAAAGAGGTAGTAGTAGTATCGGAGCTATCACTTGCTGTTGAAATGTTCATTGTATTTATTAAGAATATACGTACCAATAAACAAAATTGTATACTACTTTGTTCTTTATGTGAACGGTCAATGTCAACGTCTGTATCCAAGCTAGTACGAAATGTTGACGAGTTGGGAGTTTCTCTTGTTGATCGGTTAGACAATGTCTATAATACGCAGCAGCAGCAGCAGCAGCGTATGGGCCTGGACTTGTGTGGTTGGTTGGTCGATCTACATACACGTAGCTGTTTTTGGATTGAAAATTCCGATAACGATGCTGACGACAATAGTATTCGAGAGAATGGTATCACTTTTCTTTTTTCAGGAACGCACGATGATAATAACTCTATCCTTGCATATTTGAGAAATGTGGTTGATACGACATTGTCAACAGAGAGATACAAACTTTGGAAGTCAGAGCAGTGGTTAGATGACTACTGGCGGTCGACAGCTATGACATCAGAGACGACTAGCATTTGTGACATCGAAGATGATGTATTCCCCCCACCGATGTTGTGTGGTGCATTGCAACGGTTGGCACTACATCGTGTCCATCAACTGCATTCAATGATATATTACTGCAACCTTAATGATAGTTTTGTTGATCATGATGACGATGACGAACTCCTACCAAGAATGAAAGAGGATGATTGTCAATATTCAAGTTTGCCCTTAGTAAACGAGGCTAAAATGCTTGTTGACTTTTCACTATTTATTGCGTCGTGTCCTCATTTGATGATGAGACAAACAAACCCAACAACTGATCAAGGAACAGCAATAATGAAAGTAATTGATCAGTCGTCTACGTTTGAGACACTTTGGGCTCCAGTTGCTCAATCGCTATTCATATGGACTAATTACAGTGATCCGTTCCATGCCGAAGTATTCTTGATTTGGTTCTTTACTGCACTGTGTCAAGGCAACACCCGGCCAGGGCTCTTACAAGTTGAAATGTCAATCGCCTTGACTCTTGCACGTGATTCCTCGTTTTACGATGTCAATGAAATCATGACACTATTTATAAAAGTTGGAATACAATTTGCAATCAGAAAATTTCTTGACAACATTGAGATGATCCCTCCTGCTGGTGCATCACGACAGTCGCGGTCCTCAAAGAGAGTCAAACCAGAGCATATCACATGCGATATAGCATTAAGTACTAGCTCGATATCCGAATTAATCCGAAAATCGGGCAAAATAAACCTTATTCCAGTCAATAATATCGATATGGTGTCGAGGATATTATCATTTTTGGCAAGTGCACCAGTAGAATACACATTATGCAGAGAAAATCTTGCATTGCTCGATTCTATCTTCGGTTTCGACATTCTAGCGTCACACATTGTCATTAATTTTTCAAAGGATGATGTTCAACGGCTTGAAAGACGAGTGCTGTTGGATATTGTTCGATCGAGCAAAATCATAATGTCCAACATACTGCCAAGAACACTGCTTTCATCTTCTGATTTGGATGCTCCCTGCGTGAAAAGTTTGGCGAGTCACATGATTAGAAACTGCCATATCTTAAGAGACAACGAGAATATGGTTTGCGCTGCATCTTGTAATGCAATAAGTGAATACCTTTCCATGTGTATTGATTATTACGAGAAGAATCCTAGTATGCTGGTGGAGCTGCTGACCCAGATGAATGCATTGATTCATGACTCTACATTTGACTTCTCGACCAAGGTATGTATTCTTAGAAGTGTCATCCGACAGATTAATATCTTCTGTCGCCAGCACTCCCCGTCAAAGAAGAATGCAGCAGACAATATCACTGCACCGCATGGATTATTCTTGCGTTTTGCTTTGGATTCTTTGAAACACTTACATTCCAGCGTAATCGAGCACTTATCATACGCAGATATTGACAAGGTAATCAGTGACAAGGTGTCTACAATGGCACTGCTTTTTGAAGCCGAAGCATTGTCACTTGCTGGAATTCTATCTGGATTTGGATATGTACCAGAAATAAACGAAAGTACAACTACGCTAAGGGCACAGGAGGTGTTTTCATTCATTACAGCTGGTAAACGAGCACATCGTAGTTTAGAGTTTATCAGTGCGTCGAATTATTTCATGTCGGTAATAGCCGCAACACCGGACTACTTTCTTCAAATCATATCACTGTCGGAATTATTGAAATATATTCTTGAAGCGTTGGCACAATCATATGTTATTGGTCAAGACACTCCTTTGTTAGATGCTTCCTTGTGCTCACTAATACGTGCATCGTCTGGACTTGAAACAATGGAATATGTAATATCGTATGTATTGAACAAGTCTTCAGAGAGTGGCGCTGCTGGGAATGATCCTACATTTATCACGAAGATATTTCATATACTAATCACATGCACGAACGGCCACGATCAGCAAAACTACATCGCAAATAAATGCAAGACATTTCTTTTGATTTCCATCAATCTTTTGCGACAAAATGGTCAATGTGCTGCTACTACGTCAAAGTTGGCTTCGAATGTGAAACTATTTTCCAAGACAATGACTACTTTAATATCAAAGAAGGAACTGTTTCTTATGAGTGGACGTGAGATTGCCTTAATTTGTTCAGAGATGAATCCTCTCTTTGTCCATGGTGTGCATGTTGCTCTTGATGACGCAAAGGACGAAACATTAATCTTCAGCTGTTGCTGTTCCGTTGTTGCATCATTGATTGCGCATTATCCAAAACAGCTTTACGGATGTCCAAACTGTTTGTTTAGTTTCCTGATGACGCTGTTGACACACATTCTTCGAACGAGTGTCAGGAAAGGTTTATCACGACAGGCTCTAGAGTATGCAAAGTGAGTCATACACATTTGTATTTGTTTTCAAGTACTGCTTACATGCTTTTTTACTGACCATCTAATCAATACAAATAACTTAGGATATGCGAGCTACTCATACCTCACAAAGATGTCTTTAAGAAGCATGTTGTTGGATTGATGTTACGTTACATTCGCGCTCTCAATGAAGGCATGAACGCGAGCACTAAGTCGAAGTTGATGCCCGCTATCTATGCACTGTTGGACATGTGCTCTGACTTCGAAACACGTCAGATCAATGCAATGATCGATATTCCAAGCAAAGCCTTGTTTGCACCAGTATATCAATCATATCGAAAGTATTTCCAGTATCATGGACAGTAATAAGGGTCATGCCTTACCGACGTTAATAATAGTACAGTACCATACCTACAAAATTTTTAAGCATACACAACATCATCGTGTTATCTAATTTATTTCAAGTTCATACGCACACACACACCCATCTCTACACAAAGTCTACACAGAATCGTGTACCTAGAGTACGACCCTCGCCTCCGGCAAACTCACAAAACTGGATTTTCTCCTCTCTCAATCAAGCAGGCTGTTACCAAGCCCATGGATCATATATCACCGTCGGACCACGACCACTTGATTGGGTACGATGATATCATATATATCTAATTAGATGTTTATATATAATAGCGTTTAATATCATTTATATAACGCGTCTCTATTCTGATTTTCTCTCACTACTTTGTCGCCTCTCCAACTGTCCGTTTTGGGGCAACTCAAAATGGGTAAAACTCCTTTTAAACCTTCCGTTTGTGGTCAGTGAAACCAACCAAAAACATCATGGTATTACTACTATTGTTCTATTGTTCTATTAGGTAGTACTGTGCACGTGATGAGAAGTAAAGATACAAAACATATTATGGTCCGTTCGAAGCAGTCGAGTCGGCTGTCTGAACATTACATGTCACTGCACAATGACGATGACGACGACACCAACAACAGCAACAACAGATAATGACGGAATGACCGACAACATACTACGTGACGAATTAAGGGAGAAAAAGAAGGATTTGCCATTAATGGCCGGGGTATGTAGTAGTAGCAGTAGCAGCAGTAGTAGTGAGAAACGATCGCTCTCTCATTCGTCCTCCTCCTCTTCCCGGGGGCGTAAGAAATTTAGGGCAGGTTGTAGTACAGCGAATTATGATAGCAGCAGCAGTGTTGATGGTGGTGGTGATGATCGAATAATGCAGTCCGCGAGTGCCAATTATGATGGCGAATCTTCACAAACTACTGCTACTGCTGCTACTATTACTAACTTTAATAATGATTATTATCACTCCTCTACTAATAATTATACAACACATACAAACCATTCGGGATACAGTAATACTAATAGTACACCAATGAATAATATTGCACAAGGTGAGGGGGGGATACTTTCACTTGAAGAGCACTGCCGTCGTCAATCATCATCATCATCCGCAGAGGTAACACCCGAGAATTATATCGAGAAGCAACAACAATCAATTATAGTCAACAACAACAACAGTAACGAGGGGGATGGGTGTCACTCGTCTGAAACAGCAACTACGACAAAAGTAAGTGCCGACGATGATGGTCAAACGTCATCGGTCGGATCATCGACATCGCACCGGGTTGATTGGCAAGAGCACGAAGACATGGACGATGGTGGTAAGGTAGTACAAGACATGGATGATGCCCGTGAAGTTCATGTGGCAAATCATGAAAATAATCACATGTATTTGCCGTTTAGACATGATGTGACTACTACTACTACTACTACTACTACTACTACTACTACTACTGCCAATTGTAGAATAGACAATCATGACAATGAACAACATGATGTGCAGATTATAGTTAATGATTCACAGGAGGGAGGAAGATGCAAGGAGAATCTGGATATGAATGCCGCCCATGTTGATGTAGTCGAAAACAATACACTCCATCATGACCCTGTGCACAATGAATTGCCAAGCGAAGGCAATTGCAATGAAACTGCACCTGATGCACATGGCACAACATCATCAATATTGATAAAGCGCCCTAATAGTACAACACGAAGACGGCACACGCTCACGGTGGGTCAATTAAAAACTGCACTCTTCTTAGAGGCATCAATAGTCCATCATCATCAGGGTGGCAATGATGCCAAATGTATATTTGACAATTATTGGAATAATATTGGAAAATATCTTTGTTTTAGTAGACGATGTCATTTACGAATACGATCCGATCAAACATCATTATCATCGTCATCATCATTAGTTGGTTTTGAGGCCATGTTACAGAACTTTTTGAAAACGAGGAGAATGAAACGATTGCATAATAAACTTGTTCTTGGTAAGCATCTATATATATTCATCGCATTGATTTTTTTATTTATTTGTCAACCTATCATTTACTGAAGGTATACATTTTTTTCTTGTGCCAAAAAAATATATAGCTATCATGGCCTCTATCATGAATACTGCTGTTCCACGGCAGAGGAAAACTCAGATAATAGAATCTAGTATTGATCAATCGAATGATTTTCTGTCTGATGTGGTAACAGTCGATAGTAGAGATGAAGAGTCAGACCTCGAGCAATGGATTTCTGAATTCGGACTCCAATCAGGTACAACTTTCACTCTTTTTTTTCGCCCTGTTTCATTTTCGTGCACTAACAAAAACTCCCTCCTACACACAGGTACATGGACCACAGTCGGTGATGAACATTTATTTACTGACACTAAAATCACGAACAATATTGATACTAACCTGATTCGAAGCATTCGTGGTGATGCTCCTGTGGAGGATGATTATGATTGTATTCCATCTGCCAGACTTCCAGGTGCATTACAAATTGAACCATCAATTCGCAGACTTTTATCACACGTTGGTATTACTGCCTCAGAAAATGCCATTTGGATGGTAATTGTGGCTGCAAGAGAATATATTTCTGGCCTTATTAGGAGAGTCATATCGAATGACATTGACTTTGATGACGGTTGTGCACCATCGGTTCCAAATCATTATCAGATTAGTATTGCTTGTCCCCGAATTGTGTCAGAACAGAGTGAAAATGTTACCAATCGTGTTGATGACAGCAAATTTGATGAGGGGAGAAAGATTATAAATTCAATTTGCTTGTCGCATGTTTTGGCAGAGAATCCGTCGACCGCTTCTCGGCTCACATCAATGTACTGTGTCTCAGTGGACGGTTGGCGAGGTTGTGTTTCACATCCCAGTCTGGATAAGGTGAATCTACTCATCAACAGTTCTATTGAGAGAGCTGCAAGTAGGAGAGAGATGTTGGCAGAGAAGTCTAAGCAGTTGACAGTAATGCCAAACGTTGGTCCCAGACCACAGTCCGATAAAAGCTCGGTAGCAAAGAACGAGTCACCGCCACCTCTTGCCACTTCAATTTTAAAGCCAACATCAGCATATCTTTCTGATAGGAACTCCAGCTTTAGCGAACAACCAACAGACATTTCATCGAAGATACAGCCATTCCCATCCACATCTATATTAAAGTCAGTGTCGGATTATAATGCACAACACCTTGATGGAATATTATCGCAGGCACATCTGCAATCATCGTTTACACATCCAATCAATACGTCGCAGTTTGCAGCACAACGAATGGATCAACTCCAACTACTACAATCCAAATTCTTACATTCTCAGTTGACCATGCCTTTCATACCAGGTCCGACTCCACAATCAGTCTACCGAATGCAAACGATGAATAATTACAACACAACGCGAAATAATATGCAACCGTCGTGTGCGATGAACTTTACTCCGAATCCGGCACAGCAGTTTGTGATGAAGCCAGTCATACCCGAAAAAAGCACACAGAAGAAATCAATCCTACCATCCATCGTCTTTACTAATTTACGTCACGAACAACCACAGTTACTAAGCCGCATAAATGAAATATTCAATCCATCGAATAGGAGTTTGATTGGTGGTGGTGATGGTACCGAATTAACTGCCATGCTGGCAAAGCCATCTAACAAAGCGAGTATTGCTACTAGTGGTGAAAACAATAGGACAGACGAGGCATCAATGAGTAAAATTTCTGATTTGGGACAAAGTGCACATAGTGAATCAGAAAAAGACTCAACCAGTGTGAATGATGATGCAAAGTCAACGGCTACAATTAAGTCGACAACCACTGTTGCGTCACGAGGGAGAGGGTTTGGTGCGAAGAATCTTGCTGCAATGAAGGCAAGGATGTCTATTGCTAGTAGCTCAGCTAAGACCCCGTTGTCTGATTCAGAAAGGAAATAGGTATATGATTTCTCTACCATCCCTCCGATCATAATATTGAGATCACAATGAACATACTAGTATGTAATATAATATTATATAACATAAAAGGACCTTGAAACTAACTATACCACTACTTCTGATATGAAGGAGGAACTTTCACTATCTTCACTTTCACTATAACTTTGCTGTCTGACATCTTCTACTAATTCAGCTTCGTCATCCTTCAAATCAAACACCCACGAACATCCCTTCTTGTTCTCTTGTAAAAATGGCTGAGGCTGATGATGTACTACGTCCACATAATTATCATCTCTTACCTCAACGGGAATTGCATCGACGGTACCAATCGATGGGTACGGTTGTAAGTCATCATCGGTCGCATTCGCTGTATCATCCAACAATTGCATGGTGGGCAAAGAAATTGGCCTATCAACCGCCGTCGCGTTGTTCAATGGTTTAATAACTAAGTCCGACTTCTTTGAGTGACAAGATTGAAAGCTCTCTTCGTCATATTTGTCTTCCTCCTCCTCCTCCTCCTCCTCATCATCATCATCACTCTGTCTTGATGGGACATCCTCGTCATTGCTAGTGTTTGTCAAATTTAAGTCAACTGACTCGTCGGTTGGACATTTGGTCGACTTGTCATCATTGTCATCCCAGATACTTTTAGTTCGAGGTGGATTATTTTGACTTCGTTGATAATCATGATGATTGTCGTCTATGACCTTGTCGCTGTCCTCTTTTACTGTATCGACTAGTGTTGGGGGTGGTAATGATAGACTTTGCTCATTAAGAAGAGAAGGATGCTCCGTATTCTCCTTACTGCTCTCTGAGCTCCAGTTGTTGTTACTCAATACAGTTTGTATCTCGACAGTGTTGTGTGTTATGCCTGCTACTACTCCTGGGGGTGGAGCCGTTGTTGGTTGTTGATCCTTTGGCCACTGCTCCTTCTCACTGCTGACAAAAATGTTTGTGTCAAATGGAGGAAGATGAAGGAGCGAGAGAATACTGTGCTTACTATCTTTGTGCTTGGGTGAAGATTTTGAAATGACGCCATGCTGGAAATTATCGACTGGATGCAAAGTTGGACGATGCTTAATGACGAAGAACTCGTCCGATTGGATAAATCTTTCCAGTGCCTCGCGAAATGGTGCCAATTCCCATTCACGTTTGAGGTCTTTTTGGACAGTAGTAGCATCAAGTATGTCGTTGCATCCGCCGGTTGCAGAATCATCTCCTCTTGTTGCCTCTTTCATAATCTCTCCTTCATTGTTTACTGAAGGAGGGTTGTTGGGATTGACCAATGCCAATGACGATTTCATAACGGAATCCCTAGCCATCGTATCCTCGGAGGATGCTGAATATGGATTCCTGCTTATTGTTCTGTCGTTAATTTCGGATGGATCATCGATGACAGTGCCTCCTTGTTCTTCTTGAAACTGAGCGGTCGTATTTTTTTCTGGAATACTCGTTGCCAACACGGGCACCACGACTGCGTGCTGCTGAACATTGACCGGGTCGCCCTCCTTCGTCTTCTTCTTCTTCTTCTTCTTAAGAATGGTGCCTTTGGCTTTGGGTTCTCGGGATAATATTCTCATGCTTGTTGGTCGAGAGAGAGCAGGCCACTGGTCCAGTGTGCGACATGGCGCGGCGCGACATTTGAGCTGATTCCGGAGATTTCGCGCTCTACAGGACCGTTTCAAAGCCGCACTACACCATGTCAAGAAGTAATAATAATGCCAATAGTGGAATGCGGAGGAGGAAGGTAGGAGTATAAGTCGGTGGTCTACAGTGTCGTCGTCGCGATGATTCTGCAAGGACCATCATCATCCCGGTTTGTGTAGGCCCCGCCATTGCCACGTGGAAGCGCATAGTCTCCAACCTCCAACACATCCGCCATATCCATCGAGCTATCCTACTCGCTATTAAAGTCCGTACATTACAGCGTGAGGTAGAAGCAAATGATCATGCGGATACTGGCAATTCTGTTCGCGCTGTCATTGATTTTATGTCACGTGGTTGCATTTTCTCCTGTGGCCAATAGTGGGTCACGGAATCATCATCGATCATCAACATCGTCCATCACTACCAAACATAATCATCATCAGCATCAACGACGGACGAATACACTTGTCCTGCGCATGTCCGACTCTCCTCCGTCCGATGGTAAGGGGGGGATGGAAAAAGCTAAAGATAAGAAGAAATCTCTACAAACCATCGTCATCGATAAGACTGATACACAAATGGAGGAAGATGAAACACCTGAGGAAATGTGGCGTGTCGTATTACATAATGATGAGGTGCATACATTCAACTACGTTATTCGGAGTTTACAAAAGGTCATGGGAACATTAGATAAGAAAAAGGCATTTGATATATGTACTGTAACACATGGGCAAGGTCAGGCAACTGTTACAAGCTGTTGGAAAGAGCAGGCTATGAAGTATTGTTTGGGATTGCAACGACAAGGGTTGACAGCGAGTATTGCACCAGATAGTAAGTTTGAGGGTGGTGGTGGGGGTGAGCCCGAGTCCGGGTAGGCATAATGTTTACCAGATTAGGGTGTGGCGTGTGTGATTTGTCTTAATTGGAATTACAAACATCATGAGAAGTATATACTTTGCTTTGTAAACTTAAGCACTCTAATCGATTCTTTATCTTTTTCAATCCATCATTCACATCAATTTCATTCTTGTTCACTTGCGCCTTTGCATAATCACACCCTCATTCTCAAAGACAGGCTGTCCCTCCTTAAATGTATCCATCGACTCCTTCCAATCGGCTGCACCAGTATTCTTCCAACTCCCAGCCACGGCATTCGCATTATCCCTCCCACCCTTATTACCACCACCCTCACCATTATTCCTCTCTCGTGGTGCCGGGCGAGATTTTTCCTCCTGCTCCTATCATACCCCTTGGTAAGGAGAGCCGATATTGATGCGGCCTGTGCGGCCTGGTCCCCACCGGAACGTTGTGGCCTATCCTTACGCTTGGCTGCCGCCTCCTCCGTCGTTGGCTTTTGCCTCAGCCTCGACTGAGCGAATTGTTACCGCAATCTGATTCTTCTCGGTATCGACCGAGATAATACGAACATTTACCTCCTCACCCTGTGTTAGTACATCAGCAACATGGCCACAAATCCATCCGACAAACGTGTGGTGATGGTGAGATGACATTGATGGGGCGGGAAGCGATCGCGAGAGAACTTTTAGAATCGATGGACCAAATCGTAGAGGAAGAGGGTGATGCGGTAGAATACGACGGAGGACCGCCCATCGATGCTTCGTCAAACGACACGAACGGTATCAAAGATGATGATGTCAACGACGACAAGGATATT
>Ga0247843_1004920_pt1 | contig 19302 bp, 16 predicted proteins | sample LaCruzMarch2017__FD_192420 | JGI IMG/M metagenome (GOLD analysis project Ga0247843, IMG submission 192420) | Freshwater microbial communities from meromictic Lake La Cruz, Castile-La Mancha, Spain - LaCruzMarch2017_8m | ecosystem: Environmental > Aquatic > Freshwater > Lake | place: Spain...
GCGCTGCTGCTTTGACAGGCCCGCAATGGCATCGGCCAGTTGACGTGTTCGTTCTTTCCCGATCACGAAAAGCTCGGGGGTGTCGAGATCGAGTGCCGTGAGATAGGCGGAATCGGCCTGTTCCACAGCAAGGGCCTGGCGGTTTCGCTCATCGACGGCCAGGTTGTGGGCCACACGGAAAAGCCATGCACGGGGATTGCCGATAGATGTGCCGGATTCGATTGCTTGAAATAGCCGCAGAAATGCCTCCTGAGCCAACTCCTGTGCGTTGGCGGCGGGCAGCCGAAGCGACAGGATGTAGCGGTAGATTTCGGTTCGGCGTTCGTTGTACAGGGTCTCGAACTGAGAGCGGGAAGGGGTCATTGGATCGGGAGGGGGATTGGCCCAGAGGTCCGCGTGGCCCTTAGCGCCGTCGGAAACCGTGCATTCACGTTGCCATATTTCTTTGTCCTGTATGACGGGAACTATGAGTTTTTGATGACGGCGCATCGCAATTTTTCCCTCCGGGCGATTTCGTCGCCCAGAGCAGCGAGATGCCTGCCGTGGACGATGGGCTATGGCGAAGTTGCGGAATCGTTGGCCTGTGGAGGTAGCCGGTCAATCTGACACATGCATCCGCGGCGACGGATGGCGCTGTACGACAGGTTGCCGGCTGACCGCTACTTTCCATTCACTGTGCGGCGCACCAGCTTGTTCTTTTCGAGGATACCGAGAAATTCCTCGACATCCTGCCCGGCCTGCTCTTCGGGGACGCCAAATTCCTGAGAGAGGCGTTGCGAGATGGCTGCCTTGGGCAGTTTTTCATTGAGGCTGGCCCAGATGAGTCCGCCCGTGGGATTCAGAGAAAACATAATGCCTTGTTCAGAATCGATGAGAATGGCTCCATCGTCATTCACCACGGCGCGGGCCGAATCGACAGGTACCATGGCGGCGCCGTTGTTGGACGGTTCGCCGGAAGAGAAGAACGGGAATCGGAATCGCATATCGGACCTCATTTTCTTTCTTCATTCGTCAAGTTGTAGAAAAGCGCAACGGACGGACGTGGCCCAAACGAAAAGCGAATTCCTCCTTTCAACCCATCCACGCGGGTGTCCGTTTTGCGCGAGTTCGTTAAGCACGCCCCCTGGTCCCGCGTCGGCCCGCGAAACTCAGCGGCCGCTGTACCGCTCGACGGCGGTAGCCTTACGTGAGACTCAAATTATCCGGATTTGATGACACGCGGCGAAAGAAGAAGTTGATTCGCAGGGCCGGGAGTTGAGGATTGCGGTCCGTTAGTCCGACGCCCGACAGTGTCGTGCACGTCATGCCGCATTCTCCGACTTTTGCCGCATTCTCCGCATCCTTTTCCCTAGATTTATGGCTATTTTCCGGCGCATACTTTCGCTTGACATGGCACTGTATTTCCATTTCAATCCGCCAGTCTGTTGGTCGTCGCCGGCTCCGTGTTGCGAAGAACATCCGGCTTTCGTTGCGGCTCCATCGGAAAGAGAACCACTATGTTGAGCGTTGGAGAGCGTTTTCCGGAATTTCGACTCACTGCTTGCGTGAACCGTAAACCGCAGACGGCATTTCAGCCTGTTGCCCACGATTCCTATCCCGGTAAATGGGTTCTGTACTTCTTCTGGCCCAAGGACTTCACGCCGATCTGCGCCACCGAACTATTGGCCTTCGGCGATCTGGCTCCGGACTTCGCCGACCGCGATTGTGTCGTCCTCGGCGGCAGTGTTGATTCCGAGTTCGTCCATCTGGCATGGGTGATGTTCGGGGCAAGCCCGGATCTTCTAGCGGTTCCTCTGATCTCCGACGTGAAGCGCGATCTCGCCGCCGCCCTCGGAATCCTGGACCCCCGCGAAGGCGTCGCCGCGCGCGGGACCTTCCTCGTCGATCCCGGCCAAGTCATCCGTCACGCCTCCGTCAACGATTTCTCCGTCGGACGCAACCCCAAGGAAATTCTCCGCATCCTCGACGCGCTCCAAACCGACGCGCTGTGCCCGTCCCGTTGGGAGAAAGGGCAGCCGGTGATCGAACGCGCCACTTCGTTCATCGAAAACATGAAACCGCTGGAGGCAGTTCGATGACAGCCGACGAAGCCCTTGCCCGCATCGCCGAGCAGACGATTCCGCAGGCGAAAACCCGATACATACTGCGGGCGTTGTGGACACTGTTGCTATTCGAGTTCGTAGCGCGAATTCGAGGTTACAAAGCGCTTGCCGGATGGGCTGGAATGGTCCGCACAGGCGGCGAGGGAGCGCTGGCAGATTGGGTCTGCGCAGTGGAATTTGCGTGCGTGTGGTATATACATTCGCCCGCTTGCTTGCAGCGGTCGACCGTCTTGGCCCGGCTACTGCGGCGCGCCGGAGTCGCTGCCGAAATTGTAATCGGCGTGCAGCAGTTCCCATTCAAGTCCCATGCGTGGGTTGTCGTTGACGACATTCCCGTCAATGAGCGGAAGCGGGTTGGGGAAGTCTACGCGGAAATCGACCGCTGGAGGTAGTCGTGAAAAATCTGGTCATCTCACCGATGGAAGGGCAGCCGTTCTCGATCTCGGAGTTTGCCGGACGCGTCTGCGTTATTGCCTTTATCTCGAAGGCCGCGTGCCACACCGGCCCTTCGCTGGAACTTGTCGACCAGTTGCTGCTCGAAATCGGTCCGAAACAGTTCATGTCCGCCGCGTGCATCGTGGATCTCGATCGTGACGAGAGAATCCGCGAATACTCGCCGTTCCTAATCCCAATCGGCGCCGCTCCGCGCCGGCAGGTGGCGGACTACCTGAACGTTTCGATGTCCGGTTTTGCATTGCCGCAGTTTTTGCTGCTCGACCGAAATGGAAAACACCGGTATCTGCTTTGTGTGCCTCAGGGCGACGACTTCTGGGAGATGGTTGATGGACTGCGCAAGATGGTAGACATCCTACTGGAGGAGAAGGCTGTCGTGACAGACGGCGTAGTCCACCGCTCATCGCGCCCAAACTTTCCACCCGACTCGCAAGCGGACAACTCGGTCGGTCCGGTCACCGGCCAGGAGCAGTCCGCATGAGCGCACACGCCGGCATCTTCCATCGAGACGGCGCACCGTCGCAAGCTTCTGAAGTCGACGTATGCCTACCGTTCCTAGATCGCCTTGGCCCGGAGGGTGGATTCACCTGTGCCGTCGGTAGCGTCAGCTTTACCCACCGAATTTATCGAGTAACGCCTGAGTCGATCGCGGAGCAGCAGCCGTGTATGGATACGTACGGGAGGGTCAGTACCTGGGACGGCCGCATCGATAACCGAGAAGACTTGGCACTTCAATTGGCAGACACGTTGGAGCGGAACCTTTCCGATGCCGCGTACGCACACGCCGCGTTTGCGCGGTGGGGACAGAGTGCTTTCTCTCGCTTGCTTGGCGAGTGGGCCTTCGCAGCCTGGGATCCGCGAACACTCGAATTGTTTCTCGCCCGTGACTACTCAGGCTGCGGACCGCTCTTCTACTACCTCACGCCCCGAATAGTTCTTTGGTCGTCAGAACTAGAGGCTGTGGTGGCGATGGCCCGCGAACGAAGGCTTCCGCTCACGATGGATAACGGCTGGATCGCTGGATTCTTCGCTCGTGGACCGGAACCAACCGAAACGCCGTATCGAGAGATTCGGGCGGTCGAACCCGGCTGTGCAATTCGAATCGGCACCGTTTCCCACGAGGTACGGCGGCACACGTGGCTAGATACGCACACGGCAATACGCTACCGGGCCGATGCCGACTACGAGGAACACTTCCGGTTCCTCTTCAAGCAGGCTGTAGCATGTCGCTTGCGCAGCGCTGGAAAGGTGTTCTGCCATTTGAGTGGCGGGCTCGATTCTTCTTCGGTGGCGGCCATGGCGGCACATCTAGTCCGCACGAACCAAGCGGCGGTGAAACTGGAAACCATCTCTTCCGTCTATGACGACACAATGGCTGCGGACGAATCAGAGTACATCGGGCTAATGGAGGATTGGTTGGACCTTCCCGCGCACCGGATCTCGGAGAGCGCCTATCCCGCGTTGACACCGGTGGAGCTTGGTTATGAACCAGCTTCGCCATCATACATCGATATCTTCGCTGCGGGACAACAAGCAATAAGACGCACGATGGAGGAGGCCAATGCACGTGTCCAACTCAGCGGTGACGGCGGGGATGAACTCCTTGGGAATGCAGTCGATGGCATCCCGATTCTCCGTGAGTTGATTCAGGACGGCCTCTGGGCCGATATTCCCACCGCTGCCTTAAAGTGGAGCCTTGCTACGAAGCGCACTGTTTGGAGGCTGGCTACTGAAACTCTTGCGAGCTGTCTCCCCAACACGCTAGTCGCACGAGCGGAATTTGATTCTCCTGTTCGCGTCGTTGGCTCGAACCTTTCGGCAGCTTTTCGGAATCGCACCGATTTTCATGACCGCCTCTATCGTGACTTCGAGCCATTCGGTTTTGAGACATTCAGTCAAAAAGTCCGAGCAGTAGCTTTGTGTTCTGTGATCAGACGAGTTGCAGAATGCGGCTGGCGGAGGATTGGACCAATGGGACCCTCATTCCCTATGTTAGATCGGCGCTTAGTCAGCTTCTTACTTGCCATCCCCATGGCCAGCCTAGCCAGGGCGGCGAGCCCTCGATCGCTTCAACGCCGAGCTCTCGGACCGCTCCTTCCTCCTAAATTGATCATGCGGCGATCGAAACGTAGTCCAGACGCAGCGGTATTTAAACGCTTTGCCGCCCGCTTCAACGAAATTCAGGCACAATTCGACCACGCAATGGTTTACGACCTAGGAATTGTGTCGAAAGCGAAACAAACAGAGTCGCTGCTACGCGCAAAACATGGCACGTTTCCAGTAACGATCGTCGCTCCGCCGTACCTTCTGGAACGGTGGCTCCGCTCTCGCAGCTCATCCTGCGAGTTTCATGCGAATCACACGCCCTCGCGAATTCCAAGAAGAAAGGAGGTGAATGCCCAATGACTACGACTCCGCAGATCCTTTTGCTGGGAACAGCGGCGCAACTAGTGCTACACGCAAATGGCAAAAAAGAAAATCCAGGCGGCGACGACTGCTACGCTTTTGCCAACTGCAGTGTCTCTGAAGTCGACGACTAATCCGCGTCGGCCAAGCAGCGATAACAAGGAAGGAGGTGAAATCATGCTTTACGAAAGCCCAACCTTGATCTGCAGCGGGCTGGCGGTTCGCGACGTGCAAACGTCAGGAATCTACAAGAACCCCATTGCTCCAGATAGCCAGTGTGGCGGCCAGGCCTACTGCCCTGGCGAAGTAGACGAGTAACTTGTTCTCGTTCGGCGGGGAGGTGTGATCGACCTCCCCGTCACAATTCGATGAAGGAATAGTCACACAATGTCAAATCGCCTTGAATTTCTCGAAGACGGAACTAGTGAAGCCACCACTTCTTGGACGAAGGACCAACAGGCGCGCTTGCGCGCTTTTGTCTCGAATAGTCCGTTATGCGCCAAGGTGAAGCATCGTGTTGCAAGGCAACTCACGCGCCCGTCAGCCACCGTACCAGTTAAGTCTGGCTCTGTGCTGGCAGTAAACTTTCGTGCTGCCCGCGAGGAACTTTCGTCTACATTCTTGCGGCGTGGTAACGGACCGTTAGTGCCGATCGCCGAGCCCGAAGAGTGTCGAAATGGAATGCGCACACCTTTTGTATTGAGATTTTCACCCGATGCGCGCCTGTTGGCAATAGGGTGGCGAATCGACGGCCGCGACGAAGTCGAGACTGAAGTGATCGACGTTCAGACAAGAACCACGCTTTCAATACAACTTCCGTCATTCAATGCCACCAGGGCTGCACTAAGTGCCGACCTTCAATCCGTTTTTTACTTTGAGCCGGGACCCAAGTCGTTCAAGTTGCTGAAACGTCGTTTGGAGGACCCTGACTCTCAAGTGGTAGTGCTGCAGGAGTCAATTAATGCGCCCGACGTTTCTTCACTTTCGATTCAGCCTCTCTTTGGAGATGACTATCTCATTATCGGCATACGAGGTACGGCACATCGCAACGTCTTCACTTATATGTTAGTTTCGACGGTACCCTACTCCCGTCCGCAAACTTTGTGGACCGCTCAGCCACACCGTGCTAGCTTTGCAGCGCACCGAGAACGGCTGTTTCTCTTAACTGACTTGGACGCACCCAATCAGCAAGTACTCATGTACCCTCTTGACCGAAGCAAACCCTTCGAGCCATCAGTCGTCATTCCGGAACCTCCCCATCCAATACGTTCGATCCATCTCGCCGGTGATCTAGTCCTGTTGGTGTGTGTCGTCTCACCTTGGTCAACCGAACTCCGCGCATTTTCGTTAGAGGGCCGACCCATAAGCATCGCCCACATGCCAACGGATGGCACGATCGAAGACGTCTGCGGGATGCCCGGAGAGCGTCACTGTTTCGTCGAAACGAGTACTGTTGGTAAATCACCGAGCATCTTCAAAATCGATACAGAGCAGAAGAAGTGTCAACTTTATTTTCTATGTCACTCGAAAGAAGACATGGGGCCGATCAAAACCGAAAAGACATGGTTCCGGTCTTTCGATGGAACGAGAGTTCCTATCCGGATTTCGAGCCGCGAGGACCTTTCGACGACAGGGCCGGCACCGATGATCCTGACTGCCTACGGCGGCTTTGGCATTACAGAGACTATGCGTTTCACCAATCGAAGCTCACTCTGGCTATCGATGGGTGGCGTCATTGCGCACGCAGGGATTCGTGGAGGCGGAGAACTAGGCCGCACGTGGCACGAAGCAGGCATGCTTCATAGGAAAGAAAACAGCTTCGACGACTTTATTGCAGCTGCGGAATGGCTCGTCGCTCAAGGCTACACGACGTCCAGATTGCTGGCGATCGCCGGTGGCTCAAATGCAGGGCTGCTCGTAGGCGTCGCTATGACGCGGCGGCCCGATCTATTCGGAGCCGTTATCTGCTCCGGACCGCTCTTGGATATGATGCGTTATCATCATTTTGCAGGCGGCACAATCGGTCTGCCAGAATATGGCTCTCCTGATATTCAAGAAGATGCTGAGGTGATTCGGCGCTACACTCCATACCAAAACATCGAGGACGGCGTGGCATACCCGCCTGCGCTATTCATCTCTGGAGCCGCCGATACTCGATGCGACCCAATGCACGCGCGGAAGATGGTGGCGAGGCTTCAGCAGGCAACCTCCTCGGATTCTCCAGTGCTTCTTGACTTTCGAGACAACAAAGGACACGCGGGCCTCATGCCGCTGAATGACCGGATTGACGCATTGACAAATCAATTAGTGTTCTTGTTGAAGTCGCTCGGCCTGCGCCTTAACGAAGCGAACCTTTTCGAAGTCGACCCGTAATCATTAAGCCCGATTCGACTAGCGAAGTGCCACGATTACCCCAGCCTGACTCTCCCGCTCCCCAACGCGCAAAACAACTTCTCCGTTCACGGCAAACTCGGGCACACGCACATTGACCTGTACGGCTCCCTGAACAAGCCCTGGGGCTGCGCCGGCGTAGAGAATCTCGCAGTCTATGCCATCGATATACACTTTCACAGGCAATTCCAGAAGCGTTCCATTCAACGGCCCACCCCCGGTTCCGTACAACACAACAATGGAGCCCTTCGCCGCTGGATTCCCGACGGAATTCACCGACCCATCCTGATTCAGAATCGCCCCCTGACCCTTGCCGGTAGACGCCGCCGTGAATAGCGCCGGCCTCGCTGGCCAAACCAGAATCGAAACGGGGACCGACCGCCGCTCCAGTGAAGCCTCGACGATCACTTCAACGGTAGGTGCGCCGGAAATAGCGTAGGGAACCGTGACGCTCATCTGCGTCGGCGTGACATAGAGTGGTATCGCCGGAACCCGGTCAAATAGTACATGCATGCCTTGTTCGAAGTTCTCGCCGAATATAGTTACAATCTCTCCTGGCGATATCACCCCTCCAACAAAACTAGCGGCACTCACAATTCCGCTCGGTGCGATACTAGGATACGGTCCGCCAACCGACACCCCAGCGGCTTCGGATATAGCCGAGTTGGGATTCCGCACCGCGAATGAGAGATTACTTTCTTTGGCTAAATACGGTCTCGGCAATGTCAAACGTATGGTGCTGGTGTCTACAACTCGCACCTGGGAGTCGTTCCAGGGAATCGTATTCAACAGGACCACCGTTTGCGCCGAGAATCCGGCTCCCCGTAATATAATTTCTGTATCGGCGGAACCCACTGCGATCCTAGCCGGTTCAACTGTGCGCAGAACTGGGGCCGCCGCTAGCACAGTCGCTGTTACCGGAACGGACACCGCTGTTCCAACGGCGGGGGTGATCTGAATTGTGCCGCGAGAGATGCCAGGGCTCAGTAATGTGGCGGAGATTGAAACGGTCAACGTTCCGGCCGACGTAAGCGTTCGCGGCGATAGGAGTAACCACGGCTCCTTCGTTTCTACGATCGCGGGCGAAGTCAATCCACTCACCGAAACTCGAGCTGCCGGCGGACTTGGTCCGCTCTGTACAAACTGAAATGTCAAGTTGCCCGGTGAGACGTTGAACGTCGGTGTTGGTTGAATGGAATCGTCGACCACACGCGCCAAAACTCCATCCCGGGACCCACCTGATTCCCGTTGATAAGGGGCCTTGATTGGGAAGTTCCCGGAAAGCGTTGATCCCACGACGGTCACGCCTTTGTTGTCGCAAACGATTCCTCCAAACAATTCGTGCCCGCTACCACCAAGAACGGTGCTATATGCGATCGCTCGGTCGTCCGGAGCCAACTTAATTACAAACAGATCGCTGTTAGAAACACCTCCACCCCGAAATTCTTGCAAGGAGTCCTTGAGTGGCAATGCCGCGGTTCCGCCTCCCCCGATAAAAGTATTGCCGTCCGTCGAAGCGCATACCCTGGAAGGGTTGGTTCCTGGCAAGAATGTAGAAGTCAATATGGACTTCCCGTCGGGCTGTGCGCGAATGAAAAACCCGTTCCACTGCCCATCTAAAAATTCACCATACAATGGATTGCGTAAGAGGAACGAACGATCGTAAACAAGGCCAGCGACGAGGATACGGCCTAACTGATCGACCGCAACTCCGCTGGCCGCGGAGACCGCGGGACCTCCCAGAAATGTCGAGTAGCGAAGCTGCATATCACGCGTGTCAACGATCAGAAGGATCGCGGTCACCAGGCCATTGCGCGGAGTTATTTCCGACTGAATGGGGTCCTTGAGAGGAAAGTCGGCACCATTGGATTGACCCACCACCACGAGTGAGAGATCGCTCCTCCAGGTCACGCCAAAGAAGCTGTCGAGGCCAGCCCCGCCGATCGGGCTGGAAAAACGGAGGTTTCCTAGGTTGCCTACGCGCGCGATGAAGCCGTCTCCATTGCCGCCGCCGTATCTGGTCTGTATCGGATTCACGAGAGGAAAATCGCCGCTGTCCGTTGATCCAACGATGTATGCTTCTCCATCTGTGTCCAGTGCGATGTCGTTTACCTGTTCTCGGACTGAGCCCCCAAGGTAACTGGAGTGAACAAGTGAGCGGCCGTCCGCACTGAATCGAGTGACAAAACCGTTGTCTACAGCCGCCTTCAGTTCGCTTTGAAATGCGTTCTTAACGGGAAAGTTCGCCGAGCGGACTGAGCCGCCTATGACGATAGTTCCGTCGCGATGCACGCACACTGCCGTCCCGCCATTCCATCCTCCATTGCCAACGACGCTATAGAACAGCAGCCTGTTTCCAGCGCCGGACATTTTGAGTACGATTGGCGCCAGCGAGACGACCGAAGGCTGCTGGAAGGGATCAAGTGTTGGAGCCTGTGGTGATTGCGTGCTTCCCACAAGCACAAGATTTCCGTCCGGAGCAACCGCGACGTCGGACATGTAGTCTTCTCCCGGCCCGCCCAAATAAGTCGCAAAGTCCAACACCGGATCCACCCGCAACGAAACTAACGGATCAAACGCGCTAACCTCCACCTTCACCGTCCCCCTCTCGGTCAAACGGTACGAAGCCTCAATCTCCACTTCTCCCTGAAACACCCGAAGCCGCCGCTGCCGAAACGACTTTCCGCCCGCCGACACTACCAAGTCCCCGTCCGCATCGAGGCGCAACTCCCCGTCAAACGCCAGTTCAATCACCGACGGATCAGCCCCCGGCGCAACAAGAAAGTCATACTCCACACTCCGCCCAGTCGCGTAGTAAACCAGGTCGATCCCTGGATACACCCCCGCATACCGCACCCGCTCAAAGTGCGGCACGCCCGTAAACCACTCGTCCTCATGCTTCCCGACAAAGTAATTGGAGTAGCTGCCCATTGCCCCTTCGCCAACGCCCTTGACTCGCCGCCCGCCCACCATCCGCATATGCACGTTGGTGGTTTTGAAAGAAGGCACCCCGCGCGTCTTCGCCGGATCGAACTTGATCTCCGGTGGCAACGCATACACAACCTCGTTAGACGTCAAGAAAAGCCAAGCGCCCGCCGCTCGCGAGGTCCACTCCGTCCGCCCGCCCACCTGGCCGCGATTGGGTTCAAACCATACAGGCATCGACGATGCCATGGCCTCCAGCTTGAGGGGAGGAGCTTTGACCATCAAAGTTTTGGCGGCTGGCGCCGCAGCGGCCGGAACCAGCAGGTTTGATGCCAGAAGCACCGCAACCACGGACGATAAACGGATGATCATGAATTGGTCCTCTCTACTTCATTCTCGGTATCAGCGGGCTCCCCGCCATCCCTATGCATTGCCCGTTCAGCCCGGGCCCGCTCGCGAAACTCCTTCGGCGTCATGCCAAAGACCGCCTTGAAACGATGACAAAAATCCCGACTGTGGCCGTAGCCGAGTTCGGCGGCAATCTGCTTGATCTGCTTCCCTGTGTCAAGCAGCAGCCGGGAAGCTTGAAGCAATCGATGAGCCGTGGCGAAGTTGCGAAACCGTTGCCCGGTAACGCGAACAAACAAACGGCTAAGCTGACCAGGAGAAATGCCGAGCTGCTGAGAAAGCTCGTTCAAGGTGAGTCGCGAATCACTCGTGCCCGCCGTCAGTTCCAGTATTCGGTTGAGACGCCAATCGGCACGGCCCGTGGAGCCAGCCGGAGGTGTACCCAGTTCTATCAATGCAGGTGAATGATACATGGGTCAACACTGCCTTCCGTTCCCGGTGCCGCGAGCCAGGTTTCGGGTGAGGAAGAGCATGGCGTCCTGTTCAGAAGTGAAAGGGATAGCCCGGTCATCGTTGACTACAGCGCTGGCGGAAGCGAAGGTTTCCAGGGCGACATCTTTTAGAGTCGCCTGGCCGGAAGCAGAGCATAGGCTGGGCATTCTCATATCGGACCTCATGTCTTTCGTCGGTTTGTAAATTCTCTTGCCGTTCCCGTGTCATCCCGGGAGAACCCGGCCGCGGTATTGCCATCTCAGATAGCAGTGGTCTGCAACGTAAGACTCAAAATATCCAGTTTTGATGACACCAGGCGCAAGACGAAGTTAGCTCGCCGGGGCTGGGAGGTGATGATTTCCTGCCTGTCGTTCGGTGCCGGACAACGGTTCAATGCAGCCGTCACGAATGGCGATGACGCGGTCGGCGTATGCAAGGGGCGCGGTGCGATGGGTGATGAAAAGGCAGGCTCGATTCCCCAGGTTCTCGCGGAGATTGTCCATCACCTGCATTTCGGTAGCGGGATCGAGGGCGGATGTCGCTTCATCCAGAATCAAAATGGCGGCGTCTTGCAGCAGGGCGCGGGCCAGCGCCAGGCGCTGCCGTTCGCCCGCGGAAAGGCGGCCAGCAGCCGGGCCGATGGGCTCGTCAAGACCGAGATCCAGGGCGGTAACCACACGATGGAGCGCGGCCAGGCGAAGCGCATCCCAGATTTCGCTGGAAGTTGCCCCAGGGCGGGCGGCACGGAGATTGTCACGCAATGTTCCACTGAAGAACAGAGGGGCTTGCGGGCAGAAAGCGATCGCTCCCCGTAGAGAGCCGAGATGTAATTCCGGCAGGCGAACGCCGTTATAGCGAATGGCGCCCCGTTGAGGATCGAATTGGCGGAGCAGGAGGCGGCCGAGCGTAGTCTTGCCGCTGCCGGAGGGACCGATGACGGCCAGGAGTTCGCCGGGGTTCAGGGTTAGAGAATCGATCTGGAGGATGGGGGCGGCGGGCTGGAAGGCGAAGGATATATCCTTTACAGCGATGGCGATGGGCCGTGTGAGGGGTTGCGGATTGGGCGAGTCCGAAGGGTTGACCGGTTCGGCGAGGAAGGCGTGCACGCGAGCCAGGATGGTGCGAGTTTGGGTGAGGCGATTGACCAGGTCCGACCACAGAAGGGCGGGAGCGAATAACTGACCCATGCAGAGATAAGTGGCGAGGAAGGCACCGGCGGTCATGTCCCCGGAGACCAGGCGCGGCCCGGCGATGACGATCAGGGAACAGAGACCAGTGGCGGTGACCAGGCCCGCGCCGGCGCCGAACAGGAGTTCGGTTTTCTGCTTGTGCGCAGCGGTGCGTGTGTAGGCCACGGATGTCGAGAGCACCGCGCGTTCCCGCCAGAAAAGGCCCGGAAGAAGTTGGAGTTGGGTGATGGCGTTGAGGTGGTCCTGAAGGGTGGCGCTAGCGGAGGCGGCAGTGGATTGAGTGGCGGCGGCGGCGTCATTCAGCGCGGGTCCAAAACGATATTTGAGCGCTAGGAGCGCAAGGTTCAGGGGAATGGCGGCGATGATGAGGCGGGATTCAAAGTGGTAAACGGCCAGCGCTGCGAAGGCGACGCTGGTGAAGAGCGCGATGACCTGGGAGATGCCGCGATGGAGCGACTCTGTGAGTAGATCCACGTCGCGTTCAACGAGAAACTGATTGTGGCCTGGGGAGACACGGGAGTGATAATCAGCGCCAAGGCGCCCGGCGTGGCGAATGGCGTCCCGGCGGAGACGGAGCGAAAATCCATTGGCGGCGCGAAAGTTGGCGAGCGTGGAGACGGCGTTGAGTCCTTGGCGCAGGGCGGAGGCTGCGAACAGGCCAGCGGCTCCGGCGAACAGGAGCGGGGCGCTGCGATAGGCGATGGCGTGGTCGGTGAGCCATTGGAGAATGAAAGGGTCGGCCATGGCGGCGGCGCTGGTACCCGCGGCGGCAAGGGCGCCGGTGAGGTAGTGACGGATGTGCAAGCGAAGACGGCGCAGCACCCAGGCGAAAGGGCGCTGGGCAGTGGGTGACGGCTCCTTGGGGAGAGGGCGCATCTGTCGATAAATATGACTGCGCGTTTGGCGTTTTGACGACAGGGAGCGCGGAATGTTGAAGGAGCCGGGGGCGTTCCGCTCAGTTCATTGTTATTGGGTCCCCCGAAAGACGCGAGACCACGGCGCGGCCATAGACTCCATAGCCGAGGCGCAAGGACTGGCATGTCGTCCGGGCACTGGCGGCGATCGCTACCGCTGACGTGAATACGTTTCGCCTGGTATTCGGCCTAGACCCAACAGTCGTGTCACCAGCCGCCATTTGGGTTAAAGCAGTGGCAGCCGGGCATTCATATCGAGCTCGAAACGACCGTACGGGTTCACATGTTCCCAGATCAGTGGTGTCAGGGCTCGCAGATCTCGTGGGGTGAGCTTGTCGGCCCACTTCAGTTGCGCCAGCACCTGCTGAAGCATGAGTGTATTGATATAGACCATGCAGTTTTGCAGCAGGTGCAGCGCCAGCATGCTGACCTCGTGATCCTCGCTTCGATTGCTCACCAACTCTCCCCGGCGGGCGAAGAAGACGAAGTCGTTGGCGCCGTTCCATTGCTCGATCACGTTCAGCCCTTCATTGATCTCGCGGCGCAGCTCCTCGCTATGAAGATAGCGGCACAGGAAGATCGTCTTGACCGCCTTGCCGAGTTCGGCAAATGCCTTGTAGGTGGGGTGTTTCACGTTATTTTTGGTGAAACGGCGCAGGATCGCTTCCGTCTCTGCCGTTCCGAGGCGGAGCGCCGTCGTGTATTTGACCATCTGGTCGTACTGCTGGCGAATCAGCTCCCAGTCGATAGGCCTCGTCAGCACCAATTGCAGGTGCTTGTAGGCATCCGGCTCTCCAGCTTCGGGACGATACAGCTTCTGTCCATGGATCGCCTTCAGCCGCGGCATGAGGTGGAAGCCCAGAAGCCGGCAGAACGCAAAGGCTACCGTGCTTTGTCCATGAGAATCCACGTAGTGGCGATCGACTTCCATTTCGGTGCAATGGTGGATCACGCCCTCAATCATTGACGCCACCTCGGACGAGGATGGCGACTTGAGCTGCGAGTGGATGCACAGCGATTTCCGTTCGACATGCCAATAGATCATGATGCCGCGGCCACCGTAACGGACGTGCCACTGGGTCGTGAGGTTCTGGTCCCACGCGCCGAAATGCTTGGAATCGGAGGCGCAGGCGGTGGTGCAGTCGCCCCAGATCGCCGGATTGCGGGCATGCAGTGTGCCGTTGGTGACGACGGCAATGGCCCGGCGCAGCGCGTCGACACCGATGTACCGCCGTCGCACATAAGCCAGATCCTTATATGTCACGCCTGACCGGAGGCCGGCCATGCGCTGCAGCCCGGCATTTGTGCCGAGACCATGGAGACAGAACAGCAGTCGAGGCCGCAATATCGGGCGATCCAGCGTCTCATAGGCTGTCTGGCTCTTCAACGCGTCGGTGAAGCCGAGCCGCAGATCCGCTTCCTTCACCATATCGAGCAAGCTCGTCATCGGCCAAGTCGCCGTGATCTCGGCCTTAAGTGCAGTCAGGTTCGGGGGCTCCGGCTGGGCATCGAACGGCGTTAGAGTAATCCAACTGTTGCCCTGTTTCCGGCCGATCCGGACCTCCGGATTATTTGGCAGGCCTGCATCAAGTGTTTGCAGGGCATCCCGCATCTCCGCCTGCAGATCCGCAATAAAGCGATCCGGATCGAGCGGCAGATTCAACGCCTGATAATACGATGTGCGCCGCGCCTCGAAATCGGCAGGTAGATCTTCGTCGGGATTGCGGTACCGGTTGGCGCCGGTCACCCAGATTTCCTTGCAGCGGAGTTGCTCGCGCAGAGCTTCCAGGACGCAGATCTCATACGTGATCCGGTTGACGCGTTGCCGTCCCTGCGTGTCCTTCTCTATCACGGCCTCGCGCCAAAGCCCGCGCACGACGCCATCCAACGGCACCGTTTCCTCGACTGGGAAAGTGCGCGCTTTGGTGCCGGCGTAACGCTTCACGAGATCGAGCGCCAGGATGACCGGGCGATGGTGCTCGTTGTTGGAGCGAAAATTCAGGACATTGAGAACCTGTGGCACCATACGCCGGTAGTGGCCCTTGTAGGAATTCCGGATCACCGTGCGCAGGGTGGTGCGATAGGCCGGTCCCGTCGCCTTCCACTCCTTTACCAGATCTCTTAGCGTTTCCTCGCTGACAACCGGGAACACAACCTCGCGCACAATCCCGTCAGGTTTTCCGAGCGAGGCGTCGGCGACCTCGAACAGGAGGTTTTGCTTGCCGGTCACGCGCTTAAAGTCATCCAGCAATTCACGGTCGACCTTGCGCTCAGCCCGCGCGCCGATGTGGTGGATGGTTTCGATCAGCAGATCGACCAAGTCATCAATAAGGGTGCGGCCTCGCAGATGGACAAAGGCCGCCAGCCACGTAAGCCGGGCGGCCTCCGGATGCCGGCGCAGTTCATAAGGCGCTTCGACTGCAACGCGCTGCCGGTAGCGCTCAAGTTGCTGTGGTAGCGCGGTGGCAAACAGATCTGTCGGCAGTTCGAGTCCCCGAATCAGTGCCAGCTTGGCCAACTCGTCCTGCACGCCGGCAAGGCTCGGCCGGCCGGGATCACCGCGCAACTTGAGAAGCAACGCGGGTGCTGTTCCCGGCGCCTCTTTGACCTCTTGACTGTCTTCATCGTCGCTCCCGGCTGGTCGCAACAGCGCATCCAGCCTTGCGCGGATGGCAGACGTCAGGCGATCGAGAATGGCTGTGCAGAAGCGTTCATCATGGGCATAGATGGCGGCGCGGACGATGCGGTCGGTCCGGTCGGACGAAGGTGGTTCGATCAACAGTTCGCGGCATCGCGCAACAAGGAGTTCGGCAACATGCCCTGGTACACCGCCCGCCACAGCAGCTTGATCGCAAAGCCAGGCCGTCATCATATCGGCATCAGCAACGGTTGCTTCGCGAAAACCGAGATAAGCTCGAATCTCGGCACGATGACGCTCGGCGGTTCGCCCAGATTGGATCGGCGCATTTGATGGCAGCAGCGCAACATTCAGTTGCTGAGCGAGTTCATCGATCCCGCCTCGATTGATCTCAGATTCAGCTCGAGGAAACCGTCCCCGATCTTGGAAAAACGCCAATAAGATGGCGAACCCGAGCCTATTCGCCCGGTTCTTGGTCATGACGAAAGCATGGTCGGCGGCGGTGAGTTTCCAATGGTCTTGGTTACCGTCCTCGTTCTCCACTTCGCTAGGCCTGGAATGGCACTGTCAGTTCGGGCGCGCCAATTCGCCTCAGGGTCTCAATTAGAGTGGTGCGTTTGACACCGAATGTCCGGCAAACGGCTGCCTTCGACATGCCGCCGCTTAAGGAATCCACGATGGCGTCGAGCTTCTCCGGCGGGATCGATGGCGGTCGTCCCCCAATACGGCCGCGGTGCCTGGCGGCGGCCAAGCCGGCAGTCACTCGTTCCTTGATCAAGGCCCGCTCGTATTGAGCCAGGGCGCCGAAAACATGAAAAAACAGTTCGCCAGATGCTGTGGTGGTGTCCATTCCCTCCGTCAGCGAGCGGAAGGCAACTTGGTTCGCCTTGAGGGTGTTGACGATATCAATAAGATGCGTCAAAGACCGCCCCAGCCGGTCCAACTTCCAGACCACGAGTACATCACCCGGTCGCACGAAGGCGAGTGCCTGAGCCAAACCGGGCCGATCGGCGCGCGCGCCTGAAGCCCGATCTTCGAAGAGGTGTCGGCTATCGACGCCCGCTCCGAGCAACGCGTCGCGTTGCAGATCGGAGTTTTGGCGATCGGTTTCAGAGGACACACGGACGTAGCCCACAAACATAAACGGAAAACCTCGGAATTAGGGTATCCGCATACTACACCTTTCCGACAGGGTTTTCCGTTCATTCCTGGAGGGAGTGGCTCCACGTTTTTCGGCAATCTCGTCCGGGTGTCGGAAAACACTTGTTTCCCGACACCCAGCTTTACCTGAAATGGCGGCTGGTGACACGACTGTTGGGTCTAGGCCTATTCGGCGGCGGTACGGCTCTGAGTCGGGCCCACCGCCTTACCCGGCGCATGTCGGAAGACATCGACTTGAAGATCGTATCGGATGCGCCGCTCACCGCGATTCAGGCAATGCGAGCCGCTATACGAAGTGACGGAAGTTTCTGGGGTTCCGGCTTACACGGCCTAATTTTAGCGATGCTTAGGGCACTGCAAACACAAGGCGACGAATTTTCGGCGGTTTGGGCTTACCGCCTGCACAGCCTATCGCACAGTAGTATTAACGTACGTTTTGGTTCCAATACGTGTCGAACCCCATACAGGCATGGAAACCCCAAACCACCCTTCTTCCCCCTCGTGCCAGAGCTTCACGATGTCGACCGCAACTGATTGTGGTGACAGGCCGGGCCGTTAGTCCGATAATGTGAGGAGAGGAAAACTGGCATGCCGATCACTTTGAGCGATGAGCAAACACGTCTTCTCGACGAGGTGGTGAAGGCTGGTGTGGCGCGGTCTCCCGAGGAAGCGGTCGATCAGGCGGTGCGGCGACTTCATTCTTCGGCTACCCGGCAGAAGCCTATCCACCAGCAAGTCGATAATCTTGCTGATCTGTTTGCCCACTCGCCATTTCGCGGACTCAACATGGAGTTCGAACGTGATCCAGACACCGGGCGGGATATCTCCCTGTGAACGGTTATCTGGTCGATACGAACGTTTTTTCAGAACTGACTAGACCCACCCCGCTGCCCCAAGTGGAGGAGTTTCTACGCCGCTCTAAGGATCGTGTCTTCGTAAGCGTTCTTTCCATCGGCGAAGTCCGCAAGGGAATTGCTTTGATGGCGTCCAGCAATCGCCGCGCCCTTCTGGAGGAGTGGCTCGATACCGAGATCATGCCTTGGTTGGGTGATCGCGTTTTGCCCGTCAGTTTGAGGGCTGCCGAGCGCTGGGGCGACCTGGCCGCTCAGCTCAAGATCAAGGGCAAACCTAGGCCCGTTGTTGATGCCCTTCTTGCAGCCACCGCTTTTGAGCATGATTTTATCGTGGTAACTCGCAATGTTGCCGACTACGATGATCTGGGCGTGACCGTCTTGAACCCGTGGGAAAACACATGACCGCCGTGCCTCCTTTTAGAGGCTTAGACAAATACGGCCGTTTTGGAGCGATGTACATTTTGCCCTCATAATCCGAGTCCATCGGCAGCATTCTCGCGGAAGAGGTTGGCGTCGCGGATGTAGCGGCGGACGGTTGTGGAGGAGCGGTGGCCGGTCTGGTTCATGATGGCGCGTTCGGATTTTCCCGCAATGGCGGCCGAGGTGGCCAAGCCGGCGCGGAGGCTGTGCCCCGCGAATTCTTCCGCTTCGAAGCCGGCGGCGGCGGCCCAGCGCTTGACAACAATCGCGACGCCTTCGCCCGAAAGGCGTTGGGGAAGGATCTGCCCGTGGCGGTTCACGCGCCGGAAGATGGGACCAGTGGCGATACCGGCGGCGGCGAGCCAGGCGGAAAGGGCCCGCACGGGGCAGGTGCCCGCTTCCCGTCCCTGCGGAATGGCAACCTTGCGTCCTTCGGCCTCCTGATCGGTTTTGCTGCGCCGGAGGGTTACGACCAGCCCGTCGGCGGTTTCCGTCACATCTTCCCTGTTGAGCGAAACCAACTCCGAGCGCCGGAAGGCGCCGGAGAAGCCGAGCAGCAGAATCACCCGGTCCCGCAATCCGAGCAAGTTCCCGGGTACGGCGGCAACCATGGCTTGTAGCTCGGGCACTAACACCGGGCGTTTGGCCGAAGCGGCGGTGCCGAGGCGGCGGCGGATGCCAGCCATGAGCATCCGGACGCCGGCATCTTCGGTGGGCGAGGAAACTCCAGAGCTTTGATGGGCTTGGCTAATGGCCGACAGGCGCCGGGTGAGTGTCGAAACCTTGTGGGTGCCCGATAAGGCGGTCAGGTAGAGCGCCAGCGTCTGGGGTAGGGCCGGGCACGCCAAAACATTGCGCTGCTCGCACCACAGTTGAAAATGATTCCAATCGGAGCGATAGGCGCGGTGAGTGTTTTCGGCCCGGGCGTGGAGCAGAAACTCCTCCGCTTGGCCGACAAGGGCGGCCAGCGCGGCCGCATCAGGTGGCGGGGCGAGAACAAGAATCTCC
>Ga0247843_1004922_pt1 | contig 19296 bp, 17 predicted proteins | sample LaCruzMarch2017__FD_192420 | JGI IMG/M metagenome (GOLD analysis project Ga0247843, IMG submission 192420) | Freshwater microbial communities from meromictic Lake La Cruz, Castile-La Mancha, Spain - LaCruzMarch2017_8m | ecosystem: Environmental > Aquatic > Freshwater > Lake | place: Spain...
TACCCAATCTTACTTGTTGTGCCATTCATTTGTTGGCCCATTCATTTATTGGCCCATTCTTAAGAAATTCCATTGAACTTTCAATTGAAATTCACTCTTTCGATTCGATCTAATCATAGCCAGCGTTGCTTCGATGCTGGTCAAAGACCAATTCCTCTTTGATGAGCGTCGTCGCCAGGATCCTCGTATCGTGTATCGCTGACGGTGTTACTATTCCTTAATTCGGCTGGGCCAACACACGAGACAAATTCCTCGTCACCCACGCTGCTGGGCGACGTCTGATGGTGGTCAGCTTTTCCCGGTGGTGTGACTTTCCCTGTCCACCTCTTCCTCTCGCGCTGTCGAAGTCGATGAGGTCGATGTCGTCCATTGCTCTTTTCCCCACCTGACTGCAGATTCTCAGGACGTCGTCCCACCATCGTAAAGCGACGGCGCGTTGATACCCATTAATATGCCCGATTCACCCACGTGCTCAATGCACTACTATGGTACTGCCCTCATGATGAGAGAGCTCATCGGCGTGCGCATGGCCCCTTGCTTCAAAATTTGGAGTGCAGAGAGTAGAGGAGTGGCGATCGTCGGCGAAGGGTTGGCGAGTTTCTGCTCTCCTCTGATACGTGGGAACTCATATATATTGTGAGAGATGATTTGTCCCTCTATTCTCGAGGAATAATACATATTTTAGCGATTAGACAATCAGGGTTAAACTACCTTTTGAGCGATCTTTGTACCACGAGATGAGTGGCTCTACGTAGCCGGGGGGTGGTGTCTTGTGGCTTGTGGATGTACAATGACGAGCCGTGGCGCCCTACTACGTCGGTATCTCACGTCCGTGGCTCTCATCGTACCACCCGTGCTATACCTACGAGATAACTTCTACTCTCTCTATGTCGTGCGTGGTACATCTATGGAGCCAAATTTAAACGATGGGGACGTATTGTTAGTTCGTAAGTCGGATGTCTATCCTGAACGTATGTGGCGACGATGGGCGTCCGTCAGTAGTAAGGAGGACAGACCAACAAACGAAGAAGAAGACGAGGGTGATGATGATGATAAACAGGAAGCAGAGAATGATCGCAATGATGCATTACATGTCATGGCATACGATGTCTCGTCCGGTCGGCCTATTGGAAATTGGCATATTGGGTACACCTACCTCAAACCTCCGACAATCTGCCGAACGGGCACAGTTATTGTGTATCACGCACCAGATGCCGAGAAATATCCAATGGGAGAATATCGTGTCAAGAGAGTTATTGGATTGGGAGGACAGATTTGTTCTGTAGGACGGGATATTGTGACTGTCCCTCCGTTTGCACTTTGGGTGGAGGGCGATAACAATGGCGGCACTGTTGATAATGGTAATAGTAGTTATGAGAATGGGGAGTTGGTAGTACATGGAAAAAATAATGCATCGTTGTCATCATCATCGATAGACAGTCGAACACATGGTCCGGTATGTAAAAACAATGTTATTGGAATTGCAGAACGGATAATTTGGCCACCTAGTCGATGGAGGACGATACCCCACATTATTTCTTCCCAAAGATCGTGGTGGATGTAAGGCAGGATTAGTAGTAGCATTGAACTCTTCTCGAAAAGCGTATAGTAAGTTACGCCTTGCTCTGAAATGAAGTGTAAATTTGACACTAAAAACAACTTATCTAGTTCATAGCCAGTCTGAAACTCCACAGGCCAAGCAAAACACACACACACACACCAACATCATTTTATTCCAAGCCAAAGCAAAAATATCATTTCATCAAACTAGAGACATTTAATAACTCATTTCTGTCTTCCTAATAGAAATATGGTGAGCATACAGTTTCATTCAAACCCTCCAAAGTTAAATTCCACAACCTTTTTCCATTTTCCAGATCCGTGCTCATCACTGAATGTGACAAAATTGTTGTAAGCTTTGACTGGAACACAAAACTCCTTGGCGGTAGGTATGCACTATACCAACATCCATTATACATGTCATACGACGACGCATGTTGGATGCTGTAGCTTGGCTGAATCGATTTCAGTGTAATATCGTACACAAAAAATCCATCAAAATTCCCAGCCTCTGTCCACGTATATTCACTCTTGGGGAGAATGAGCTTTTGGGATTGTGGAAGGTACCTGAAAGATTTGAAATCCCAGCTGAAAAAAGTATTAAATATACATGTATCATTTGTGAGAAGAGAGAACAAAAGAGTTTGTAAGATGGTTTTTCAGACAAATATATATCTAAGAACATACCTGCCACTACTGGAAGCACCTTCGTCAACAAAAACCGCCACTTCTTTGAGATTCATTGGGCTCGACACATCATACAAACTGATTTTGAGACCAGATTCCCATCCTGTGGTCTCGTTGACATGAGATCCAATACCCAGCATAAGCTGAACTCCTTCAATTTCAATTGGATGTAAGTAGGAAGAAAAACCTGGGACCTCTAGTTCGCCTTCCTTTATTGGTTTGGACGGGTCTGATAAGTCGAATACGTACAAAGGGTCAGTTCTTTCGAACGTTACGACATATACTTTCGACTCCATAAACCTCACAGACATCACTTGCTCGTTGGGTTTACCAAGATGTCCCGTTTCCCCAACCAAGAGCATTTCTGGACTGTCATCATCTGTCTCGGGCACCTTCAGGACAAAGATTTTGTTTGTTGTACTGCTTGTTGTTTCATTCCAAAAGAACTTCGTCGTCACTACTCGAAGATGACCCTGGTACAAATCCACAGAGTATTGATTTAGAGGACTGCCTGGGAGCTCGGCATATGAAAAAGGCTTGGGAGTGGCGCCACTGATATCAAAGCCTAGAACAAAGGTCGATTCATCCCACTGACCAGTCGAATTATTGTAACTGCTGCCAACACTCAAGGTGGCTGCAAAATCTTGAGATGCGTACACCGAACTGACCCAGCCCGATGAGAAGGTTCCGCCAACATTGGCAAAGATTTCGGCAACTCCAGTGGGTGGAGTATTGTCGTTGTTGAAGTCGGCTGACATGTCAAAGCTTAATACTTGGACGAATGAGCCGAGCACATTGCCGTAGGTACTGTCAATAGTACTTTCTCCGGATTGCATCGCTGCAACCTATAAAGTTTTACAGGAAAGTTAGTAAAGAGCGCCGGTGATACGAAGGAGCAAAGTGGTGCTACAATCCTTTGGCTTCACTTACCTGAAAGATGCTTTCGCAAGAATCACCAGTATGCAATTGAAGCTCTTCCATCATTTGATCGACGAACGATTTAGTGTTGTTCAGAGCTGTCTTGGTGGCTAGCTTTTCATACTCAGTGGAATTGAGGCCACAATACTGAGGAGCCCATCGATAAAGTTCATTTGTAAATTGAGCGGTATCAACGTACGACGTTGAAAATAGATGTGCGATGCTGCCAACGGACCGTGCACTATTGAAAGCTCCGTTGAGAACTCTCTCACCCAGAAGAGTTAAAGGCCTGCCATCAGTAGGAACATCATTCAAGTCATACACGCGGATGAAAAGCTTCGAGCTATCACCACCGATGATTTTAGGTTTCGATTCGGCCTGCATTCCATAATACCAGAGAGCTTGCTCGGACACGATCGCAGTGAGGCGTTTTCCCTGTAGGAGGAGAGAGTGAATCGTTGGCTTCGGCTGGACACATGGGTTCCAAATCATGGACGACATCTTCCTTTCATTTGACTTGGCTCTGGCAATAACCGGAATTGTAGTATTCAGATCAATTGCACTTGAGTCTGTAGAGAATACATTATCTTCCTCGCTTGCTTCAGTGGATACGAATGGCCGGGGCTCAGGCATGTAAGGAGGATTGATATTCATGCATTCTGTTAGATTGACTACTTCATATGGCATTGCCGTAATCGATACACCCTTGGTTCCATCCGTAGCATTCCATACGTACAACAGATCACCATATGCTGCGTACACAAAGTCTGTATGTGGTTGTGTTGTTACATTGACATTAAAAAGAACAGTGAGATGAATTATATGGAGTCTCACATTAAAGAGTAGGATGGATTGATGAGGTAACGTACCGCCATCTGACTTAACAACATCGGCCTCATCCACACCGTCGACCTACAGGGAAGAATAACAGTGTCATGAGCTAAATAGTAGGTTCGACGAAACAGAAGGAGAAAAAAAGAGTATTAATTCGTCTTGCACTTACCTGATTATTTGTCCCGAAGCTGTCTTCCTTTGTCGACAACGTCGACACAGTACCATCAGCATCCGACGCAGGCGCCGATTCTTCCTTCGCTGCAGTATCACCACCATCCATGGCTAACGCAATACCATCCCCATAGTAAGGATACACAGGTGTGGGAGGGGCGTTTGGGTCGCAACGTTCATACCTATGATAGTTGTGAGTGGGAATCGCGCAATGTTACAGGAAGGAGAAGAAGATGATGAATAAGTAACCAGAATCGTCTTACGTGTTGAACAATATCGATTAAATAGTATACAATGAATCATACTTCTTACCACTCATTTGGCACAGACTCAGAAACAATGATACTATTTGCAAGGTACTTGACGGCATTAAGAATATCCTCTCTTAAATCAGTACACGATTCGTACCCATCGGCGACGCTTGGGTCGATGATACGAAGTCTTGAATCGATTGGTCCAACAGAGCTAATGTATTGCCTTGCCACCTGAGTGGGAGTGGATGCAGTAACTTCGTCCTCTGGCTCCTTGATGGGTGGAGAAACAGTGTCTAACGAAGGAGAAGAACTTGTGTTTGTTAGTCTCAACTTAAATGTTTAGTTTATGCACGCTGATGTACGACTTATTACTCACAGGTGATCGACGAATTACTATCACTAATGGCCAACGACGAATCAATACTGCCACTACTAGCAGAGTCACCACGACCAAGGGTGATACTTAGGCCAATCGATAGGGCTAACGCCACGAGGACGAACGCTCCTACTAGGGCGATTGTTCTTCTTCTTGGCGTCGCGTCGTCGACGGAGGTGGATGGCGTCGTGTTGTTCTCAATATCGATCCAACCGCTTGCATCCTCCGTCATGGGAATGGTAGTACTCATGCTTACTACTTGACGCAATGTTGTTGTTGTTGCTGCAAACAATGTTGTTGTGGTTTATGCGCAGCGATGACGACAGGGTGTCCATTCATGCTACGCGTTGACCTAGGTACTACATACACAGAGGAACTAGTAATAGGCGTGAAAATGAATCGTTCCAAAATGTTCAGGAGTTCCCTTTCACAGAACCAAACAGTGAGAGACAGAGATATCGTGCCAATGTCACAAATCCCCGTTTGACTAAATTTAATCGTTCCAAAAGATGCAGGACAGACTAGAGGAAGAAGGTAGGTTGTACTCACTCCTCCAGAAAAAAATAGATAGAGGGGCAGATTGTAGAGTCCAGATTCGTTGTTATATTAAACTCTTAAGACTGCAATACTCCTCAGTGGATCTATCAGTGCACATTATTTATGTTTCATCCATGGCAAGAACAGTGACAGAAAAAGTATGATACTCAGCTTGAAAAGACGTCGCTTCAAAAATAATCTTCGGAATTTGTTATCACCAATCTTTGACATATTTCTGCAATGAATCATACTTCAATTTTCGTAGATACCCCTCGGTAAGTATTATAGAATTATCAGCAAAATCAGAGTCAGATCCACTACCAGCCAATGAGTCTGAATGAATAAGACTACTAAATTCGGATACCTTTTCCTCTGCGACAATGGGTAGTAGTACTTCATTTTTCATTCTCGTTGTTTTCTTTTCAAGAATGGGTAATTTGTTGCTACCAATTCTCTGTTGTTCTCTTTTGTGGAAGAATAGTTCTGCAACTAGTACAGCAAATAATATTATTGATCCAGTCGCTGCCAGTATAATTGATTGCTTCCTCCATCCAGCCAATGTAATTCCTGCGGATATGATAATATAGATCACAACCCTAATAATTATTGTTGGCCTAATTAACGACGATGGTGATTCGTCATGGCTGTCAGCGTCATCTTTCACATTTGCTAATTCTTCGACACACAATTCACACATTACTTTCATCAACGTGATTATTACTATTACAATAACCTGATTTTATCAACACGTTTCGTTGTCTTGTGTCCTCTATTTCGGATTTTCGACAATACTAAATCCTCCCGGACAATATTTGCATCCGTTGATCCTGATGATGCGTGACAAACTGCTGGATGCGATAGTATGCGGTGTTGAAATTGGGTTTGAGATTAGGAGAGGCAGGAGGTGGTGTTGGGAGGTTAACGAAACTTACGTACTATGTACATATCCCCGATTCCGTTTGGAGCAGCTTACCATACCTCTCTGAGGAGGAGGAGTAGATGACGGAATCCATGCTGTGGTGGAAAAATCCAGTATGCACTACACAAGGTCGTAGAACTGAGTAGTCATGGAGATTTTGTTTATCTCATTTTCATTTGGTCAAATTGCCCTTGAGAAACTTGTTGACAGAGAGCAGTATTGAAAAGCGGGCTCAAATAACTTCTAGATTAGAGAGTAAAATGACTGAAAAAGTGTTCGTTATATCAATGCTCCACTTCATTCCTCCAAGCCATCGTAAGGCCCGAGGCCAAATATATTCTGCAACAGATCGTCCGCACCAGCACCTTTTTCGTCAAATAGCCAGCTAGCAAAGTCGAAGAATTGGTATGCACAAGCAAAGTGACCAGGTGTCTGTCCTTGCTTATTCTGATGATTGGCATTCGCACCCTTTCGAGTTAGGAGCTTGCCTATTCGGATATTTCCCGTTTGAGCTGCAATATGCATCAGTGTATTGCCATGCTCGTCAACCCGATTAAGATTGAACGGTTCGCGATCGTACTGATCGGTGTAAGCAGTCCCGATCTCCTCGACAAATTGAATCCGAATATGCTTCGTCGGAAAAGGTGCGTCTGGCATATTCTCTAGTGCCTCCCGAACGCTGTCGTACTTTTGATGGCGAACCCATGTTCGAAGCTGTTCAAAGTTGCCGAGAAGAATCAATGACTGGGCAAGTGAAATTGATTAGTCACGGGGATGTAAAGAACAAAATCTGAGTTTCATAAGTAATGACGCACCTTTTTAGGTGTCGCCGTCGTACTTGGAGTCGGAGTCAATGAGTTTGATCTCTTCGGAGTTAATATGTCTAGCACAGAGTTTGACCTCGCTGGTGATGAATCTGGAAGTGAGCCGTGGTTTCGGTCTTGATATGGGTTCAAGTAATTCCCGACACTTTTGTCGTCGTCATCGTGATTGGCTGCAGAGCTAGGCGAGGTCCCCCCTGCGCTTCGTCCGCTGCTTTGTTGAAGTGGTGGTACCTGAGAAACCTGAGCGTCTGCGTAGTTCTTCAAACATCGAATGCTAAAGAGTATTTTCTTGCGATGTAGTCTATGCTCAACACCTAGCGTGTTCCTCAAGTCGTCGTCGGTCAATTCGCACAAGAACGACCCGTCCACAGCACCCTCCTTGAATGCAGATTGGTACTGTGATAGACTAATCGAAGTAAGCCATCGCGACACATCGTTGATACTCCACGTTTCCACTCTCACAGCTGTATTGTTAGACGGCAGTGAGGGCATGGTAGAGGTAGCGTTGGTGCCTTGTGGACCGTCTACAACAGCCGCGGTTACGGTGTCAACCGCTGCTACTCGTTGCATAGCCCGCATCATGTTCAGTGTGCTGAAGTATGTCAAACTCATGCTCATGAACCCAAACTTTAACATAGTTTCAGTCGAGTCGATCAATTGAGAGGCCTGCATCTTATCCTTCTCGGAAGGCCCAGAATAGTATTGATTGTTTGTAACAGCAGCAACATCATTCCTTGACGAGGGTGCCGCGGCAGAACGAAAGCTCGGTGACTTTTGCATGGGCAGTAAAGGGGATTGATGAGAGTGGTGTGGCACAGGATCAAACGACATGACGCTGTCAATTCGTTGTTCCTGCTTCTTGCGAATACCCTCCAAGGCTGCGTCTTGAGCATCTAGCAACACCGCAAGCTTCCCTTCAAGATTTTTTAATTGCCCAAACTTATATTCACGATCTCTCAACAGTTGCTCAAACGTCTTCTCTAACTTTTCAAGCTTATCCTTTCGATCAGATATCTTCACGAGCGTCTCGCTAAACTCTTCGTCCATACGTCGTTTCTCTTCTCGCACGCCTGCATCTTTCGGACTCGCAATGCTGGCCCCTGCTATTGTTTGCTGAGTGTCGACCTTGCTAACGAGATTGTGCATTTTCTTCTCCAAATCAGATACAGTGCGTTCAAAGTTGGCAATCTCGGTGAGGTGATGTTCAATCTGCTTCTCCATCTTGTCTTTTTCTTGATTGAGAAGGGAAATTTCAGACTGCAACTTTGTAGCGTGGAGCTTGTGTTCGGCTAGTAATTGACGCCCCAACTCGATTCCACTGTTCTGACTGCGACTGAAAATGTACTTGTCCCTCTCTAGCACAGCCTTTCTCCGTCCGAGATGTCCTCGATACAGTTTTTGTATCGTCGTGGATGCTTCCCTCCGTTGTCGGTGAGCCCTCCTCAATACGATTGCTGCGTGCATTCTCCACAAGCTTTCTATATTAGTCGCAGCATATTCTCGTTTTTTGCAGACGGCGAGGAATCTCCGACGAGCAAACAACCCACGCATCATCCGCGCGACATTAACTTGTGCCCTCCGCTCCATACGCTTTTGATACGAAGTGCACCGTCCACTGTGTCCACGAACAGCCCGCTGGACCAACATGGCTGCCCATAGCTCCTTCTTCATTTGGCGATAAATCTCGCGTCCGAATATTCCACGTGTGCAGCGCTGTATTAAAATTGCGGCCTTTTCCTTCTTTATCCGGCCGAGCATAGTCTTCGCCATAAAACAGCGAAGCGCACTTTGGATGATCCGAGCGGAGCGATCCAACTCCGCTAAACGCTTCTTCTGACGCTTGATTCGCCATGCCATATACTCCTTCACTTCGGGGTACTCATTCGGGTCAAAGTCCTTCTTTCCTTCCACAACAACGACGGCTGCTTTCGTGTTCTTATCTTTTTGTTTGTTGTTCTGATCCGTCATGATTTCCTCGTGATACTTTTCCCACGACGAGGATTGTCCGTCCCTACCCTCTTGGATGACTTTGTCAAGGTAGTTATCTTCTACTTGCTTCGTGGCAGCTGCAGGCTGTTGTACGTCGACATCAAAGTTGTTCTCGTAGTCGTATGGTTCCAACTCCTGTAATGCCGAGTCACCCGTTGGGCGTTGCATACGGACCTTGTCATGATAGCCCGTGAGGATCTGCTCCACGAGCAAGGAAATGTGATACTTCTTCTCTTGAAATAATTCATGACCTCCTTTCATCATGGCAATCGCAGTCCTATTTCCTCCACGAAGAGCTTGGGGTATTGTCGAGCAACCCCGCCTGCCTTGAAGAAATTCTGACGAATGTATTGCACGAACGAGTGCGTCATTTTCCCCGTGGATTGTTATGATAGGCGACCCAATATCCTTCAACAATGGTCGGGTATCCACATGGTTGAGCACACCTTGGCACAAGCGCTTCCTCCCGTTGAGCGTAATGGGGTTATGAACAGCAGTGTACACATTCAAAGCAAGTGACGAGGTGGTCTTGCTGAGATAGCTCGGAGAGAATAGAAATCGTGCATAAAAGTAAACCGGGAGGTCTGGTCGACTTTCAGGAGAGCATGAGAATACATTCCTGCAGTCATGAAAGACCGATGCATAATGCGAATCCACGTGGGACAGGCCGTTGACAAGGATCATTCCTTTCAGATTCGACAGCTGCTGAGTCGCCGCAAAGTACGTCGCTATCGCTGCACCGCTCCCATGAGCCAAGATGAAAAACCGTTGATCTAAGCTGAATTGGCCATGCCCAGTGTCCTGCTTTAGATGATCCAATAGCTTCGCCAAACAGTCGGCGTGATACTTGTTGTTGAGATTAGCGTCCTCAGTGAACGACGTGAAAGCCTGTCCAGGATAGTTCCATAGAAGAATTTTCATTCCGGCATAACGTGACACCATGGGTAGAAAGAATATCTTGAATCGCTCGTAGGTATCAAAGACGTCTTGACACACAATCAGATTGCACCACGGCGTCTGTTGGACCTCCTCGGTGGTGCTGAGTGGATTCTTTGACGTTGACTCGTCCGAGCGATTTTCTATAATTGTATAAGGGAAAGAAGTATTTTCATCGTATTGGAATTTTGATTCGTATGCGACAGGATCTTTTTTCCTCTTTATTGACAGGCCCTTAGAAGGAGCTTTCCTCGCAGATGGTGCTTTTGGCCCTTTGTTGCCAAAGCTGTCGGTATCCTTTTGAATCTGCTTTTCGGCCTGCTCTCTCTCTTTCATTGTTGTTGCTGCGTCCGTGGTGGGTGGATAGTCCCCGGGCGCACTATTTGCATCGGCGATTTGTTTGCATCTCTCTGCAAGTAGAATTGACTCTTGATAGTGGCCTGCGGCTTTCTGAATCGACGACACGAGCTTGGATCCCTCCAACGGCATGGGCAAAAATCCATCAACAAATACTGCTTCGTAGGCATGATAGTTCACGGAGAGGATATTTCGCACTACGACTAGAACTCTCATTTTCGCTTGACGACGTATTGCTGTTGTTGCCTCGTTTTGTCTAACCCACAGCCCAATCGACAATGCATCTTTCCCGTTCAAGTTCTCATTCACAAGAAGGATCGCGTATTCCTTGCTCTGTAGTGCCTTGAAACAATCAACGCCGTTGGTTACAGACTCAACGGTGTATCCCTTCTGCTCCAGCAAGCGTTTGGCTAATTTGTTTGTTGTCTGTGTGAGTGAAATAGCCATAGCAAGAAACGATTAATGTTTGTGTTACGTATTGAATGATGACACGAAGATGACAGAAAAAATAAAGGTCCAGCTACGACTTACCTCGTCAGACTCGGCAACAAGGATGAAGATCTTGGCATTCTCCTCCATTTGCTTCCGATCTCTCTCCTTTCGTTTTGCTTTCCTCTTTGATTTCTTACTCTCACTGGCATTGCTGGGTGAGATCGGACCATGAAATGTGGCCGATCTCGTGAGTGGCTCTTTTGCTACCATTGTTGTGCTACTCGTCGTCCACTTGGGACTATGCGGTCCCTCGCTGGAGGACCTTGTAAGCAAATTTGGAGGCACATCTCCTCCTTCAACGATCGCATCCGAATTACCGGCCGCAGTTTCATTCTCCGGTGGTTGATTGTTACATGCATTATTGTCTTGTTCTGTATCCTCTTTCTCATCAATGACGACACCCACAGCTGTTTCAATACTGTTGTGACCTTCAGCCTCCTCTGCATGAATGGATGCCAAAAAGTCTCGAGCTTGACTTAATAAATTATAAACATTGAAACAAATTCTACAGACAATGACATCATTGTCATTCCCCGCATAGGATGGTTCAGTAACAGCGCATGGCTCGCATGAATCGTTAAACATTTTGAAATTTGCCATGTCGTCACCTCCTCCTCCTTCATTGGTGCTGTTGTTACTATAAGCCTCCAATGACTGGGATGATTGAAACTCGACATAGGCCAAACGCGCCAAGACTGGACGATGTTCTCTCTTTGCCAAGATGACAGATGCTCCATCGATCCAACATCCTACAGCAGCAGCATTGTTGCATTTATTAGTAGTGGTGACATTATTGGCAGTGGTGGCAGTAACAACATTATTTGCATCCCCTGGACATTCCTTCACCTTCAACCGTACCAAATCCCCCGTCTCTTCTAATGCGGAATATTCCTCCTCGGTTAGCACCCATTTCAGTAGCCGGATGGCACTATCGCGTTCACGACTTTTTTGTAGTCGCCTCTCACGCTTACTGAGCGATTTTAACATGTCTTTGTTACTGCTTCTGCTGCCGCTATAGTTGTTGCTGGTGGAGGAGGAAGAGTCATCGCTGGTGCCCGAGAGGACAAGTTCGCAGAACCCTCCTTGGCAGCAGTTCCGCTCGATGATTGCGTTTCGTCGTTCTCGACCTTTCTGCTGTTGTTGTTGCGGTTGCTGCTGCTGCAAATAAGTCGATGATGACTCGCCCGACCCGGACATGATGATTTAGATGATTCGTCTGTACCTCCTCTCCGCTGTTTCGACGAGAGCAATATGAAATTCTTCCGAAACAGTGGGGAGGATGACAGAGGCAGACGCGCACACACATTAAAATGGTAATATTTATTACTAACCCATTAGAATTGAACCACCATGTTGGTTGTCTGTCACTCCCCTATCCTCGATCCCGCTTTTTTTAGTGATTTTTAGTGATACTTGTTCTCCTCTTTCCTCTTTCCAACATCCTTGAACACTAGTAGATAATAGATATGTCAATCGTCCAGGAATTGTTGAAACCAGGAGGTGGTATCGCCCTCATCCCATACATCCGTGCAACAATTATAGTACTGCTGTTAATGGTCATGTAAGTAGGTTAGTAGTATCATCATCGTCATTTTGTTAAAAAAAAATCATATGATAATCAACAGAAACCAATGCCGCCATTCATGCCGGCATTGGTTTATTATATTGTGCTCCCAATTTTTTTCATGATTCCTACTATGTTGTTGACAACAAAATTTGTGTCTAACTTCAATTACTTCATTCCACACACACTGCACTATAATATATTATTATTTAATACACCTAGAACAATGGGTATAATGGATGTTGCACGTATTCATATGATAGTACTTGCATTCCTCTCGACTGGATTATTAGTTTCAATATCCATGTTCGAAAATGCATGGAATAATATGCAACAAAAGCGTGATGGTGGTAGTAGTCCAGTAACTAGTACTGGGAAGGAGACAGATAAGACGGATTGAATTTGGATATATGAATGGGATATATGGGGGTGGAGGTGAGAAGAGGTGATAATGTGCTGTACAAAAAATAATGTGCACAAAAGTCTTAATTTCGGTTCACAACAACAATCACTTTTTTGGATGGTGCAATCTCCATTGGCAAATGACAACCGAAATAAAAGAAGCTATTTTATTATTTGTTGATGAAAAGTCATCATACTCGGTACTACCACGTATTGAGTATATAAATATATAATATGTCAAATATTGTGTACACTTTAATTTTACAGCAAAATCGTCTTGTTGATGCATATATATTATTATATATATCATGACTTGTCGCCAAAGAAGGATGAAAATTCCTCTGTTGTCATATCCTCTTCCATTCGAACACCAAAACTAACACCAACACCACCAGGTAATCCAGAGTTAAAGCCATCTTTCTCATCAGCATTTGCTGCCGTAGTTGTTGGATGTGATAATTGTACTTGCTTTCGCTTCAAGGTCATGATCGGTTCCTTTGGTCTCTTAATGCCACTGCCTGTGCCGTTGACGTCATTCAATGGAGAGTTAAGCGCATCATTTATCATGGTCGTTATATTAGTATCCAGAATTTTCGTTTGTGGTAGCCGCTCGAGGAATGGATCCTTTGGTACCTTTGTATCACTATAGTTTTTACCGGCTACTTCGATCTTTTGTGGCCTACCACGTCGTTTTGGTTCTTCACACGAAGGATCCTTGGGTATTTTCATTGTAGATTCTCCTTTTGGTGGTGTTTTTATTTCAGAATCTTCTTTTGGAGCCTTACTACTCCTACTACTACTGCTAATCGATGATGACTGATTTATCCGGCTCTTGCTCTTTTGACGTTCAACGAAAGGATCTTTCGGAACCTTAATGCCCTTCTCTTCCATTTTAGTTGGTTTCGCTCTCGTCGTTTGCTGAGATTGCAGCGGCGGTGGCATTCCCATCATCATCATTATTGGCGGCATCATCCCGTCACCGAATGACTCTGACGGTTGACCGTAGCCCGGGGGCGACTCATCAAAGAAGCCCATCATGGGTAGAGGAGGGCCATAATAAACATCGCTTCCACTCTGATATGGCTGTCGAAAGTCAGACTGTGATTGATATTGGAACGGCGGTGGTTGGAAAGATGATGATTGTCGCTGCTTTGATGGCTGCTGCAATTGCTGTTGCTGTGGTTGCGATTGTTGTTGTTGTTGTTGTTGAGACTGCCCTTGCCATCCTTGCGGTTGTCGTGACGCTCCACCACTCTCACCCTGATAGGGCTGTCGAAAGACGGAGGGATCCATCTGTTGAAATGGCAATGGCATCGATGATGATGGCGACGAAATAAATGACGATGATGATCCATAATAAGAAGATGGACCACCACCACCGCCACCACTAATGCTACCTAATCCACCACCAAAATTGCCACCACCACCACCGCGATCACGATCTATTGGCTCAATGTGTGGTTGAACGGCAAGGAGTGATAATGGGACTGACGAAATTGGACGCTGCTGTCTGTTCTGTCTATAAGCGGAATATGCCGGCGGTGCCATTGGACTTGGCCTTTGTTGAAATTGCCCCTGTTGTTGCTGTTGCTGATACTGCCTCTGTTGTGTACGTTGTTGATATGGCGGTTGTATCTGCTGTGTTTGTGACCATTGCGGCTGTCTACCCATTGATGCAGCATACCCCCATGAAGATCGCTGTTGTTGTTGTTGTTGCTGCTCTTGCCACTGAGGAGGGGGTATATCGACCATCCTTCCATCAAAACTACCACCTAGACCACCACTACGGTCATCACCCCATGATGCAATTTCTGATAATGATGTCATCTTCTGTCGTGATGTTGCCCACGATGCCGACTCTTTTGAATTACGTCCATCATAGCTAAAGTAATTACTATCATTGCCATTCATATTGGGAGGACGGAACATGGATGTTGGCTGCTGTTGCTGCTGTCGTCGTCGTTGTTGTTGTTGTTGTTGTTGTCGCGTTTGCATCTGTTGTTGTTGTTGTCTTTGCCATTCTAATGGCGTTGGTGGTGGTCGTAATGGTGGTGCAGTCCCTGACGAATATGACATTGGTGGTTGATGTTGTTGTTGTGTTGGAATATCATTTGTTAATCCTACTTTACCTCGTCCAAAGCTTGCTGCCCTGCCAAAGCTTGCTCTGCCATTATTGTTACTGTCATTGTACCTTGTATCAATTCTTGTCGACGGACCACGACCACCTCTATCATCCCGACCTCCTACTAGTGGATGAGGAGGACCCGTTAGTGGAGGTTGAGGCGTACGATATGGACGATTCCCCCTTTGTTGTTGCTGTTGCTGCCGTCGACGTTGTGCGTCATTCCCCTGTGGTTCATACATGCTTCCTTCAACATTATTCATTCCTCGTTGCCACCCCCCAGTGCTCACGCTACTACCAACACCAACACCACCGATGCGACTACCCCGACCACCAAGACGTGGATCCTCTCCTTGCCATCCTCCCCCATTAACGAGTCTATCTTTGTTGTTGTTATTATTGTTGTTGTTCCGACGGAACATGCTTCCTCTGCTGCTAGACGATGACGATGATGATAATGGCGGAGATGAACGCGACAACGGAAATTGTTGTTGACGATTCTGTTGCCTTGGTCGTCGATTGCCATTATTGGCAATATTACCATTATTCGTCGACGACAAGTTAATACCCCGTCGTGCGGCCAAGTCTCGTGCTAAGCGAAATGATGCTTCATTTTCATCATCATTTTCATTTTCATGATCATCAAAAATGTCACGATATAAATCATACTCGTCATCATCATCGTTTCGTATACCATCATAATTCCATCCATTACCACCGCCCGCCCCGAATGTATTCGGACCATCCTTACGAAAGAGTGCGCGACTTGGTGTGAGTACGTTCTTGTTGTCACGGTGTTGGTGACGAGGACGTAATAATAGACCGCGAACAAACAATGATGGCGACGGCGTCATTGTCGCCATCATTGCGACCGTTACGGCGGTCGCTGTATTGGCAACCATCTGGGTGGGGTGACTTCGACTTCAAGACACGGTGGTCCTTGGTTTAGGCTGGTTGGATTTTGATTTTTTTGAGGGGGCAGCATGAAATTCTTGCTCTATTATCTCATAGTAGCATCAACTTTACTGCTACTGGGAGGAGAATGTGGCATGATAGAAAGTGAACGGATGGAGGAGTATCACAAACGGTGTGTTGTTGTTGTGAGCTTTTCAGGACAATGGGACATTATTATATAGATTCTTAGTATCTACGTCTCTCATCTTTCCTCATTTTTTTGTCACCATCCATCATCACTCTGTAATATATATATTTCATTCGTCAGAGGATATTCCTGGCCATTAGAAAGCATGGTACCCAATACACCGGGTTGGAAACGGATACTTAATCGACGCTTCGAGCAGGTAAGAGCTTGTTGAATCATACATTTTTATCATCAGCAAATGTATCTCATTTCATCATATAACTCTCCCCGCTCCCTTCGACGCTATCGATACATAAATATACTTAAAGACTGAACGTATACGGGACGATAATGACAAATATAATGCTTGGCTAGCATTCATGACCTCGGCCATCCTCGCTACGAATTATACCGAAAATGGATGGGGATTAACCCGTGCCCCGGAACATATAACTAAACAATTACAAGAACGACTATATTCATCATTGGGTGTTGCCAAGACTGTGGAACGTACGCAATGCAATTATAATGGCGAAGACTGTGTTAACAATGTAACTGAAATACTAGAACCCATTCATGGTACGGCGAAGAAAGAACACTTTATTAAAACTATCGAAGGTGAAGATCATGCACGACCAATTATGATTGGTTCGCCCAGTGACAATATTAATATATTACACGAAATGCAACCATTATTTGAATGGTGGAGTGGTCTCGACCTAATACCCAGTATAGCGTATGGGATACGTGCGTATAGGAATGATTCCAATTTATTAATGCATATTGATAAAGCTGCCACACATATAATATCGGGTATCTTTCATGTGGATCGAAGTGATGATGCCGAACCATGGCCTATAGTAATTGAAGACTTTCTTGGCAATACCAATCAGGTTTACCTCGCACCTGGGGACTTGTTGTTCTACGAATCAAGTAAATGTTTCCATGGTAGACCACAAACATTCATTGGTAGTTACTATGCCAGTATCTTCCTGCACTACCGACCTGTAGACTATGTCGAATTTGAGAAAGAACAGCATTATGCAGTGCCCGAACACTGGCGTCAAACAAAACCATCAATGGATGGACTTGAGGAATTAGTCGTAAAGGGTACAGGAATGAAGGAACCGGAATGTAAGAATCTGCTCTGTTCTCTGGATGAAAATAATGAACAGAGTGAGTATACAGTTAGTTGGACTGGACCAGCAATAAAAGGACAAATTGTTACCAATGGATGGGATCCTGTAACGATGACCCCACCAAAGGATTGGATAAATGATGATGGTGGTCGTTTGCATAATAATGGTGGTAAGGGTGATGTAAATGCGGCAATGAGGGTTCTAGATTTCTCCATCGCGGATGAGCTATAATGGCATGAGGGATAATAATGGACGGAGACATTGTAAATAGCAAAATGTAGGTAAGATAGGTGAGACATTTGATTGATAATCTACTAGCAAAGCTGATGAAATAATGTGTATGGTAATCAATCATAACACCAATCCTAATTTCTTTGAAGAAGTCCATGGCAGCGGAACGAGCGTGCAGCCCAGATGAAGAGCCTCGAATCATAGAGTACGCAATAGAAAAGATAGAATTAGAATTCCTAATTGTTCACGCAATCTACTCCCTGTTGCACTGGCTGTGAAGAAGATTACCTTTCTACTTTTGTTATTAACACGTCGTTTTTGTAATTGATTATTAATCACTGAATAAAGAAACAGTTAAACTGAACTATTTTACACTCTACTTAGCAGGATAGATTCATAACTTGAAACTGAACTATTTTACACTCTACTTAGCAGGGTAGATTCACATACTACATCAAAATCACTAGCACTCCACTTGACTCTTCTACTCGTTTGAACTTTTGAGCATGATTGATATTGGCATTGCTCCATTCAAATCTTCTGTGACAACAAAAGTAGGATCACCCCACGAGGTTCGAACAACATCCACTAGACCCTTGGCAAAAATCTGATCCATTCTTGACCCAGCCATGACAGAATTGATGTTCAACATCCAATTGATGAGTACCATGGGACTGAAGAGATCAAGGATCTTGCTGGTAGTCTGAAGTGATGTCAATATTGAAGCATATGCGAGGGATAATGATGACTGCAGTGCAAGATCGTAGTCAAGGACAGCAGCCTCTACTTGGTTCTTTGCGTGTTTTGATAGGAGGAGCGACGATGATGCGTTGTTGACTGAACTACCGTCTTCAGAGGAGGCTGGGAGAAGCCCCAATAATGCATCAATGAACTCGTGCGGGCTTGGACCATTAAGTTTCCAGGTCAATGCTTGCATCACCTCCATCTCCATGACATCAATCTCATCACTCGTGTACAGACCGTGGCATATCTCGTTGGCAACAAAGTCAGAACCCAGTTTGACCCCACCTCGATTCTTGATGGCAATAAAAGTACATGCCACTGTGGCAAGCTGATATTCATGCCTCGTAGTTAGTGCAGCCTTTGCCCTGGGAGAGGAAGTGGCCATGAAACGATCAAGGTACGATATGCCGATGCATGCAACCTCCCTGTTGATGTTCAATAATGATTCGATGATCTCGTAGGACCATGAGCAGAGGGCACGCCGATCTGCTGCCGTGATTGTAGCGGAGGATGACGATATGTAGTCGGCACTGATTTGATAGTGCGGCTCTTGATCTTGCATGAACTGAAGGTGATCAATTTGATACTCCATAGTAGGAGAGGAAGGACGAGAATTCATTGCCATTGCCAGCTACTTGACAAAGTTGTTATGTGGTCGCGCAAAACTTTGTCTGCATGTGGGACGAAACATCTTTCATGCAGGATCAAGCGAATGACACTTTAGGCATTCAAAGACTTCTTTGAGAGAATTGAGAAACCTGATAACCTTTATTATCCCTTTAATGCTGGTCTCTCTAATTCTTGTTTCTTGTCTGCTTAGAATACTATTACTTTTTAGTTATCTAAGACTTCTTTGAGAGAATTGAGAAACCGTTTCGACTCTCTTGGACTGTTAACCTTTACATATTATCCTTTTATTGATGAGAGAATTGAGAAACGTTTCGACTCTCTTGGACTGTTAACCTTTATTATCCTTTTATTGTCCCGGAGATGACGACGATTATGACGACGACGACTACGACCAATTCAATGAATATGTCAAGCAAGCTGGAGCAGCTACCAAAACGTACGTGAAGAAGAAATGCCCAGGATGGTTCCAATTTAGCAGAGAAGAACTATCTTCATTGCTTGAGCAACGCAATAATATCATAAGCACCCT
>Ga0247843_1004924_pt1 | contig 19290 bp, 15 predicted proteins | sample LaCruzMarch2017__FD_192420 | JGI IMG/M metagenome (GOLD analysis project Ga0247843, IMG submission 192420) | Freshwater microbial communities from meromictic Lake La Cruz, Castile-La Mancha, Spain - LaCruzMarch2017_8m | ecosystem: Environmental > Aquatic > Freshwater > Lake | place: Spain...
TCAAAAACGAAAGTAAAGGAGAATGGCCCATGACGTCACCAACAGAGGGGGGTCCGGGGGGGCATCCCCCCCGGCATTCACACGTACCACCATCACCTCCAAAAGCCCGAGCGAAGCAGTTTTCATTAGCAAGGTCATAAAGGCAAAAATCTTGGCGGGAACAAGATGGCGACAAGCAAAACCCAAATTAGACACACTCCATACTAAATACTTCATGTTTCAGTAGGCTTTCACGTTTCACCTTGTTACAATACGTACACTACCACACTTCTCACATTATTCTCACCTCTCAAGAAACCTCCCAACAACAACGCCCCGACGCCGCGCCCCCATCAATGTGCTTGCCACGGACTTGTTCAAGAGAAGAGACTTATTGTACAGTGAATGAGGTGTGTAGTAATGAGGGTATTTTCTTCCCCGTTCCTTTTCTTGCCTCGTGACTTAATTAATTGTAAAAATCCGATCCTCCCCGAAAGTGATAGTACACCTAGACGTCGACTAAGTGATCGAAAAGGAAATCTTGTCCGGAGCTATCAGAAATATCGCTCACATCGAATTACTGTTATGAGTGATCCAAAACGGCTGATATGTTTAGTATCACGGGGGTGTCATGATAGACAACAATCTGCCAACCAAAGTCGAGCACTTGATTGGCTTGCGTCGAGAAAGGTACCGCATCAAATAGTCGATGGGAATGATTCAGAGCAGCTCGATGAGCGGAATAAATTGTTTGAAATTAGTGGTATACGGGGGAATTATCCACAGTTCTTTTTTGAGTTACGAGATGGCCATATTATTTATTTCGGTAACTTCGATAAAGTGGAAGAATTAAATGAGACAAGTGGGCTACCACCAGAGTTGCTTGCACTGCATCCTGGATTAGAAACGTGGGAAAAAGTGTTTGGAAGTGTTGTGGAATCTTTTGATTGATTTAGCTATCCACAATTCTCATGTGTAAAGACTGAGATAATTTTAATATGGTCGATAACAGTAAGTGGAAATATGTTGCTGCAGCAATTTTGATGGGTGACGGATAAGAATTTAACTTTTTCATTATTTTAGTAAACAATATGAGTTTTCAATACTCCATGTCAGGGTACTTTGCTTTAATCTTTTCTATTCCTGAGTATAGCAAATTGGACCGTTCCGACAAGTACAGTCGTACAGTTGCATCGTCTCTAATCTCAGCAGCCCCCGAATTTGCATTATATGCAGCCTCATCAAGAGTAGATGCAATGAAAGATTGGACATCTAGCTCATTCCTTGCCGAAAGAGGTTTCGAAAGTATACCAAGACCTGATCCATTTTCCAACGAGGTGAATATTGACAACTCATCTTCGTTGGCGAAATACCACCGAAGTGTTGCCTCGGCTCCTTGATCGATTGTTCCATCCGCGTTAATTGTTATAGTAAATGGTGGCTTACGCATCATTTGAATGTTAATTGTTTCTGAGTTGCATGGATTATCTTTTGTGACGAATCCGTAATCTGCAAGTGTGTCAAGGTTGCTTAGATTTCCATAACTTATGTATACCTCCTCCCCATGAAAATAAGAACGCCCAGATGTAAGACATAATAATCCCCCCTGTCCTACTGATGATAATCCTGGTTCCTCCTTCACCTTAGCTCTTGTTGACACCGAGCCATCATGGCTTATCATATCCAGCATAGGTGTCATAGCGTAATTCTCGCCAAGATAATTAGCCCTGGAATCGACACATGCAAGAGCCCATGGATCAATACCCTTACGATCGTCCTTGATCATTCTTGCTTCAAGCTGACCTCCATCTGTAATCGTTTCCAATCTCTTTGTATCCCAGAAACGTGGTAATGTAGATCTAAAATCATCTAACTTAGGCAACACATTAATATAGGGAGCCCATATGGATGCTGCCTCCTTGTTGCGTTCGTACGATAAACGTTCGGCAAGCGATTCTAATGTATCAGACTTTATGCAAGCACTTATCGGGATACGCAGTATGTCATCGTTCGGTGAAATGTGTTCCACTCTACAGGTCGTGTAGCGTCCAAATCCAGCACGGTGCGATAGGTTTAGTGGAGTTTCAATTCCTTGTGATACTGCCCAACCGAGGAAAGTTTTCGTCGTTGATGACTCTAGCGCGACCATGTTGTTGGAGACGTCGTGGATTGAAATTGTCGTATTGCTATCGTTAAATTTGTGGTACAAGAGTTGCGGTGTTTTGTTGAATACTCCTCTTCAATTTGAATTTGTGGAGCGAAAGAAAAACATCTGACGTTCCTCGATCCTCGATGAGAAGATATGGTACGACCTCATAATTATTATCAAGATAGAGCAAAGTTAGATAAATTCAGGAATAAGATTCTTCAATATTTTAATACATTTATTACAATGAATATTACTTTATTTCATCTTATCAGCATTGGAGTTAGGTCCGACCTTCTTCCCTCCCATACCCGTAACAACATTGACATACCGTCTATTGTACTGCATGCGCTTCTTCGCACGTCCACGTGGCTGTTTCTTCTTCTCCTGTGCCTCCACCTTTGGTGTTTGTCCTTTAACCTTACCGGCACGAGCAAGTGATCCGTGAACCTTTCCCATTGTTTATAAACTTTTTGAATGTATTATTATTGTCTGCAGGGGTGTGATGGAGGAACGGATAAAGCAGAAATAGAAATTAGAGAGATGAAGATCGAGTGATCGTTGGAATATAAATTTCTTCCTCCCACAAAAGTGTGGGCCACGCCATTGAAATGTTCGCAGAGCCCATCGTGATAGCGAAGACCATGAGAACATGAAAAGGTAATAATGCATGGCAGCGGTCGCCTGTCGTCCCATTATTTGTCCCCATCCGACGATTCGCTCTGAATATTATTCGAACAGCAGATCACATCAACTTTTAAGCTCCACCCGACACTCCTTGCTGCCGTCACCCGGACCGAGTCGCCATCGCACGACGCACCTCGTCAACTGCTATTGTGGCGAAAACAGACCAAGTAAAAAGCGGTAAGGGCTATCTTATGTAGTGTACATGAATGTCTAATTGAAATTGTTGAAAGTGGTAGAATCTAAACAACGTGAACCTCGCGCGCCGTCCGAGATAGCAACGTCCACTACTCCACAGTGGTAACCATCGTCAACGATGTTCCTATTTCCGGCCATAGGCGCTGGGGTATCAGACACGTTAATTCTGTTTCTATATTTCTCGCATCAAGGGAGCAACGGGGGCCACAAAAACGCCGCCACGAGTATCAACGATAATATTGTTGGTATTGATGTAATAAATCAAACAACAATAACGGGTCTATCTCGCATTTCAAATGAATCGAATCATTCGTCAATAATATTTGATGAAATTGGGGGAGGAGTGCAAAGTATTAAGAAAGATGCCAACTTTCTTCCATCGTCTCCGACGGAATCGCATGATCGAAAGTATGATGAGAATCTTCTGCGAATGGAACAAATGAATGACGACATTCCAATAATTATCGATGAGTCGACAGGCGACAATAGTAACAACCAAATCTCCAACAACAATGATACTGATACTGACAATGATGAACATCATAAAATCAAAATTTCAGCTGTCACCGTAGAGTCCGAGACTGTCTATCTTGTCATCTTGGCCATTATACGACTAGTATTGCTTATGTTACCATTATCCTACGCGGCGTGGTCAGGCACACGTGTCCCATGTGCCGTAGCACAATATATCTTTCATGGGATAAGTTCCTTTATTGTGGTATGTCACATGCTCGCCGTACTGACATTGGACGACGAAGATTCTTCGGCAGGATCTTCATCGTCGTCAGGAGGATGGACATTAATGTCATTATCTTTAATTTCGATTATATTGCATATATTAATTGTCCTGCATGTACGATCGACTGGACCAAATGAAGATGGATTGTATGAAGAAAAACGTAAACGAAAAAGGTTGGCATATGCCGTCGGTGGTCGGTTACGCAAAGGTGGTCAAGCCACGATTGGACATGACGACGATAATACTGATGATGATAATGATATGACTGATCAACCGTTCCTGTTGTCATCGGCAGCTGGGGACAGAAATAACAATCGGTTGAACAAATCATTGAAAGAACGATTAATGTGTCTACCAGAAACATTTCTTAATGATACACAGGCAAGATTTGATGCTGCTCAGCGAATGTGGTCTGACCGATTAGAAGTTATGACACACTCATTACAACACCAGAGCAATATGTCCCCCAGCATTGACAATCGACAACACAACAATTATAGCCGAGAAGACGGTGGTGAATCGACCAACCTAATTGCACATGCCCTTACCACAGCAGCAACCAATGCATCAAAACTTTCAAAGCCGGACCCATTCCGTGTATTGCTGCAATTATTTGCATATGAGGATGTTTGGAGTGGAACGAATAATCGATTAGACCTTGCATTTTCGTCATCATGTACTCCTGCTGCTGCTACTGGAGGAGGAGGAGGGGGTCAGTCACTTAATCATGAGAATGGTGGAGAATCTACTACATCGAGTGAAGGAAATTCAGCTCTTGCATTTTATGCACCACAATTATTATCATTCTTACTCCATGGTGCATACTTTGATATTAGCTCCAAGTTAGAGGAATGGATATTGAAGAAATGTGGTGAAGACTTACACTTTGCACATCGATGTTTTTGGTTCTTACGGTCCTGGTGCCTGGAGGGTGGGAGGAACATGTCATCGGTCAAGCGTCAGCCTAGTCATACACGTAGTCTTAGCAGTGGTAGCTTTGGTGGATTAGTCAGTTTGATTGACTTGCCATTAGAGGTTGGAGGAGGGGGGAGCAGTAACAGACTTCGAGGTGTGGAATCAAATCTTTATCTCTCTTCCTCTGGTCACGGCACATTACAGCCAGCAGTCCCACTCTTGTACAGTACTTCTTTGGTAGCGTCGGGAGCAAATATGCCAGGATCATCAACATGGGATAGTTACTCAGAGACAGCCGATAGGTTTGCTTCATCAAAATTTCCCCCTGAAGAACAGGAATTGATTGAACAGCTACTACATCGTGTTGTAGAGCAAGGAAGTCGTCCAGCAACTGTGGCACAATACGGATCAGTCGATGGTCATCAAGATGGAGATGATTACAATTCTGGCTTTACATACTCACCATCTGCATTAGCAACGGCAATGGAGCAGGGATTAGTTCCATTCGATCCTCGGACAGGATCTCATAGTATGGCCCACCTCGATTGTATCACTTCGTCGCACAATCACGGCTTCCTCCCATTGAATAATTCTGGGGAGCCATGTCAACCAATTCATTCAACAAATGATCCAGATAGCTTGTTCTTCGCTGCCCCTTTATTTTTGGATGCGTTACTTTCGATTGCCGATGATCTCATGTTTACTAGCCGACCTAATAGAACAACTGAACTGAGAAGTCGTCTACGGAGTTTAGAGGTGGAACTATTACCGTCGAATGTAGTGTACCTTCCAATACAAAATATGGATCATCGAGTGTGGAGGATTTGTGCCGATGAATGTTTGGCACTATCAACGAACGAACGTGTTCCTTGTATTATAACGTTGGAAGTTATTGATTACGGCGTTTCAAGTCCTACTAAATCAAAATCATCCGTTGGTACTGATAGCATAACCTTGGCTTGGGTCCATACTCCGCGTCACCCTCAACGTCATGGCACAATTATCGATAAGGTTGCCAACTATACACAGGAAGGACTGAAAAGGCTGGAGGATTCAATTGACCGCAGTTTTGGTGATGGAAGACCAGTCTTGGATAGACGATTGAGCGAAATCTTGGGGATGCGTGACAACTCGTGGACCAGAGATTCTCAAATGTATACTTCAGTACACAGCTTCGACGATGAAGATAAAGAGAGTATTCCTGCGGGGGAAGAGGAACAATACAATGTTCGAGACGAAGAAACACCGGAATTTCACAAACTGGGCGTGGGCGAGTCAAGCTTACGAACTTCAGAAATGACAGAAATTGGGTCACATAATGAAGAGGAGTTGGTTCCACAGTCTTTAATGCCAGATGTGACAGACGAAACACCACCGAAGCATAGACTGTCTCCCACGGCTAATACACCAAATAGCGACAGTGAAGAGACGTCTCCCATGGGACAATGGTCTACACCGAAGAGGAAGAGTGTTATATTAAAACAGCGACCTATCGGTGGTATAACAATACCTGAATTTCCTGGTTTTGAAGAGGAAGAGAGTGAAGACGAACTTTCACCTCAAGCAAAGAATCGCCAAGTGATGCTCCCACCCTCTACAACATTAATGTCACTAGGAGACAAAACTAGATTCGATGACCTAGAAGAGCCTGAGGACAGGGACGTGAACGTGCTTCAGAACGTAAAGCCGACTGTTGTGTTCAAAGAAGATTGGAAGGCCAAGACAGAGCGCGTTCGACAGTGCTCTCTTTACGGATCGCATCCTGGCTGGCGATTACTACCAATTCTAATTAAGTCAAATGATGATCTACGTCAAGAACAGTTGGCATCGCAATTGATTCATAGAATGGCAACTATCCTAGCTAAAGCGGGTGTTCCTGTGTGGTTATTTCCTTACGAAATTGTCGCATTGACTGGTCGTGGAGGGATTATAGAATGTGTCCCAGATACAATATCTCTCGATTCGTTGAAACGTAATGATCCCGACTTTACTAGTCTGAAGAGTTTCTTTATTCAGCATTTTGGACATCCTGGTTCAGATGAATTGGCAGATGCCAAGGCGAACTTCGTTGAGAGTTTGGCCGCGTACTCAATTGTTTGTTTTCTCATGCAAATCAAAGATCGTCACAATGGGAATATTCTTTTGGATAACAAGGGGCACATTATCCATATTGACTTTGGTTTCTACTTCCTCTCGAGTCCTGGGAAGAATAGTGGCTTTGAAAGTGCTCCGTTCAAATTAACACGTGACTTCGTTTCTCTCATGGATGGACCGTCGTCTCGTACGTTCCAGAAGTTCCGTGAATTGTGCTACAAAACTTTTATTGAGCTACGGAAACATTGCTATCAAATCATCCTACTCGTTGAGATGATTGTGGAGGGAAACGAGGACTTGGCATGTTTCCGTAGTAAGCCTGACGAGGCAGTTCGGCAATTGAAGGAACGATTCCGGTTAGACTTGAATGACAATGGGGTGCGAAAGTATGTCGACTCTTTAATTGATGAAAGTATTGAGAATTGGAGAACACGGTGGTATGATAGATATCAAAGGTTCTGTGTCGGCGTCATGTAGTGTTGAGTTAATATTCTACTTATGTTAGCTTGGTTATCTCGTCCATGAACTTGCTGTAATCGTCAGCGACTGCATGCACTTTTGGGAGTTTCTTGTTTGGTTTTGCAACTTTACGCTTAATCCGTAAATTCGACGGGATGAATCCAACTACTGCCTTATCGCCCGTGTATTCCTTCTTTTCTTCAACACGAGCTTCGACTGGCGGAACTATTACATTGTCTTCTGTTTGACAGTCCGAATTATCCGTAGGATATGGTGCAATTGCTGACATCTCTCCTTGAGCGTAGTATGCGCCATCTGTGTCCGAGTAACTGTATGCCTCATCGAGGGGATATTCCACATCAGCGGGGTAAGGCACTTCCTCGTCCACTGGATAAGATGTAATAATCTGGGATTCGTCTCCTTCATCGTCATCACTAGGAGGTGGCACTAATTCACTAACATGATTGTCGTCATTCTCCTCATCGTCATCTGATGGAGGTGGGATGCATATGTCTACTTCTGGATCAGCTTTACTCCTAACCTCGTCGTTGTCCTCATCGACATCACAGTCGTAATCGTCTTCATCGTCCGATGGTGGTGGGACACAGAGCTCTGCCTCTGACTGTGTAACATTTACCTCGGCAGACTTGAATGGTACTGACGTGTCCAACGCTTCTTCTTGCACTGAATTCAATTCATAGTATTCAGCACCATTATCAACAGATTCGACTGAAACAATTTCCTCTTCTTTTGCTGCCGGTGGCACTGATGAAATTGGTGGATTTATAAAGTCAACTTCCGACAGAGGCAAGAATATGCCATTTCCAAAACGTACGGGTGTGAACATAGGGAAGAATGCTCTCCATCCCATCATTTGTTCTCCCGAGAATGGACCTTGTATATTACCTGTCGTATTGTCCTTGTAGTACCATATTAATTGTTGAGTATTGTAAGATGTTATCATCTGTGGCGGGGATTGTGCTGGCGGTGACAAAAGTTGTTGTGTCTCATGTTGCAGTACCTGCTTAATTGCGTGTTCGTGCTGTTGTCGTTTTAAACCAGCAACCTCCTTCGTTTGACGTTCAATCTGTTCCCTATCTCTATATTCTCCATAACCCTGGGCATTAGGACAGCATGGATCGTCCACTGGCATGTTGTTGTCCAACTTTGATTTCTTTGCTATGGAATCCTGCTTCTTACGCATCCATTTTGGCAGGTATGGCTCATCCTCCTTTATTTGATCAACCCCCTCCATGGCCAATGAAGATTTACTTCCAATGGATTGTTCATATTCAATTTCTTCCGTAGATGCCCATATATCTGCCATGGTATTACGTTTTCCAGATGATCGTTTGGCCGCACGCAGTACAGCTTGGGAGGGTGCTGGTAGTGGCGGTGGTTGGATTTTCTCATTTGTAAGCGTTGGCGGGGGGGGTGGTGGTGGCGGCGGAGGAGGAGGAGGAGGAATAGGATAGTTGTTGCGTATTGTTTGTGGTTGATAATATTTTGAAGAAGTTGTCGGAGGAAGAGGTTGTTGATGATTGTTTTCAGCGGCAGTGATTCCTCCTCCTTCCGAATCATCCCACCGTCTTTTTCGTGCCACATACTCCTCCTTCTTCCCACCCCCCTCTGCATCAAACTTAGCCCTCCATTTTTCTGGCACTACCGCCCTCCTTGGGTCCATTGTCGTGGCTGTCCCACCAGCATCAGCATAGAATAGCTTTGGTTGACCAGGAGCCGGTGCTCCAAATGGATTCATAATCTCATCATAGTATACACTTGCATATCGTTCGAGCAAACTATATTTGGATTCATTAATTTTCTGCACGCCAGCCACTGTCTTTTGTGCCGCAAGTAATTCCTTCTCATGTTCAATCCGTGCCTGTTCGGCCAATGCTCGACGCTTCTCACTCTCACCCAATACAATCCGCAGTTCCTTCTGTAAACGTTCAAGTCTCTTCGTCTCGAGTGCATCTAGACCTGCCTTCTCATCCTTCTTTCGATCACGCTTACGTTCTAATATAGATATTTCAGACTTGACTTCCTCGACTGATCGTTCGGCCGCGACTTTCTCATCACGGGCCTTGATACGTGCAGTTGCATTCTTCTTTACTTCTTTCTTACGCTGTTGTTTGCGGTATGCGTCTATGGGATTTTCCGTTTTTGCCATCGTTATCGGCAACGTTGGCGTGTACGAGATAGGATTAACATAGCTTGCATGGTGAAGCCTGAACCCGCCAAAAGAAAGTTCACCAACGAAGTAGTCGCTGTGCTCCTCGCAATGGTGGGAGGAGGAAAGTACGGTGCGGGAGGTACGCTCCTACCCCTCGCCGCGGCTGTAATTACTGGATTCCTTCTTGGTCGATGGTCGACTTTTTATATCCGAAGGTCCTCAACTAATGCATTCGTCCTCCTTGTCAATCTACAATTCACATCACTCGAATTTCGCAACACCTTCCTCGAGCTAATCGAACCGGTATGCGAGGATGTCCGCGCTAATGAATTGTCAAAGGGTACCACATTATCATATAAAGTATCGATATCTGACAAAGATCCGTTGATGGTCGTTGTCCTCGAAAGGTATTCAGACAGGGAGAATGGATATTTGTCGGTGCATAAAGAAGGAAAGGCGTTCTTATCGTTTCGTAATGAACTCAAGGGGATGCAGGAGAGAAATGAGGTTACAATCAAGGGAGAATCCTATTTGGAAACAGATTTAGGCTATGTTTAAATGATGCATTGCAGCATAAATGTATAAATAATAACGATGCAGATTGAAAGGTGTACAATTTATCAAAGCATTAAGTAAGACCGAGCTGATTGTGATTTATATTGTTTGATTGATGAAAAGAGCCAGTTATAAACATATGTCAAACGCAATGCCTACCAAGTGCCTACATGTGCATATGCCCCGACTCATTATATTTATCGTCATCTCAGTCTGATTTCTTCTCTTCTGATAAGCGAGGCCTTGATTTCTTTGTTGTGCTCCAGGGAGAAGCTAAACCACGATTTCGTTGACGCCAGAGCTTTTTGCCAATTGTCATGGCCTGGGACGCCAAGTACATGAAGTAGTTGAGAAAACGTCAAACTTGATGAACAACAACAACATCGGTATAGTAACAAGTGTAACTTACATCGTGTAAATCTTCGAGAGTAGCTTTGTCATACTTAGATAGGTCTTCATCTATCTCTTCAATGAAATCGATTATGTCCTTGTCAGACACTAGGAACATGGCCTCATTACCAACTGATGAAACTATAGCATAACCACTTCCTTTTAATGCGTCAGCAACAACCGTGTCTAAAGGAGTGATGACATGAGCAGGCCACCATGGAAATCCATTGACTCTGGCTTTGACTAACTTGTCGGTCAATTTGGCATTGCACCAAACAGCAGTGCTTGAATCGTGATTCCTTGGGATGCTGGATTTGGTCCTCGACGTTCGTTTTGCATTGACTCCAAGGATCCCGTCAAGGTTATTGCGCTCTTCAATGAGATTGTCCAAAACCTTCTCTGCCTTCGACACAAAAGATTGCACCATGAGAGCCAGCCTCGACACTGACTTGCATTCTTTAATGGCGTCGCTCCAGTCAGTGGTGTCAGCGAAATCATCACCGCCAAGACTACCGTTGATCATTCTGAATTCATCACAAAGGAGCGATGCGACTACGGCATCTGCACTGTCGTCAGGATCCGTCTCATTTGCTGTCGCAAGCTCTTCGAAATCATCTTCTTCCTCATCCAACCCATCGTATCCGCCGTATTTTTCAAGAACCTTAATCGCGGCAGCCTTTGCTTCACCAGCTGCATAAGGACGTAACAATTGTAAAGCGCTCTTCAACTCCGCGGCAACTTGATTGAGATGTGACTTACGTGCATTAGTTATCGCCGCGGCAATTACATCACGAATTAGACCGTATCGAAGCGTTGGAATTCTCTTCAGTGCATTGATTTTGATCTTCCAGGAGTTTCGGCGTTTTGTGAGCTCTGTGTCGTCTCCGTCCTCACGTGATGAAGCGTCATTGTCTTCAGCAGTTAAATCCGCCTCGTCCAATGACCTCTTTTTACCAGAGATTGCAAAGATACGGATTTCCAAGTCCTTCAAACAGTTTTTTACTGTAGTGACAAGGTTAGCATACGAACTTCCCGATGTCGGCTCGACCTTTTGTTTCTTGCTTGGAGTCTCTGACTCATCACAACCATTCGACTTCTCGTCATCAGCAGATGGACCCAATTGCATCACACAGTCAATCGCCCAAGCGCAAGATGCATCACTCAACTGCTTACGCCAAGCCTCGCAAGTGATGTCATGTCTTTCAGCCGGAGCCAGATCGTTGCACTTTTTCTCCAACGCAATCAAAGCTTCAGCCAAAATGTGAAGAGTACCATTTCCTCCTATTCGATCATCCAACCACAGCTTGAGAGAAGAGACGTTTGCCAATACTTCTGATTCACTTCTGCCTTCTTTGTCGGACTTGTTACTAGCAGAACTTAAAGCTGCAAGATTGCGTCTAGTCGTTCGCTGGGCTGTGAAGAAATCTGCTAACAGTTGGAGACCAGTGAGAGACGAGTAATCGGACGCTTTCTCCCTGCCCAGCTTTTCAGCTCGTTCTTCAGCTTCGTGTGCCTTAATCATCACTTCGATTTCTTCCTGCACTTTCTTCAATTCCTCTACGGCAATACCAGCCAGTCGCCCACTGCGCCTCCCATCCTCAGCATCGCATGCACTCTGAGCGTTTTCCAAACGTCTTTCTAGCTCTTCCTTCTCGCGTACTCGCACCGCTGCTCTATTGTTTTCTCTCTTGTCATCATGAAGCCGACGCCTGAATGCGGTGACATGATGGGTACACATCTCAAACGTTTCTTTTTCACGCACTCCACGAACATCCAGACTTTCCATAAATTGATCAAAGAGAGACTTTGTATCAATGAAATGCCAGCTACTGAACGGCGTGAACTCAGCACCAATATTTTTGATTTCAGGAGGAACTAGCGATTGCTTGAGCTGCTCGACGTGCATCATCTCTGGGTCGTGTGGGAAGACGTAGAAAGCGTTGAAGTTGCGGTCGAAGCCAATTGGTTCTGTCCGAGCGATCAATTTAGTAATACCAGCATCGTAAGCTTCGGCAGCTTTGAACCAAGCTTTCTCAGCAGTGGTAAATTGCTGCTTGGTTGCAGTTGGTTTAAAAGGCTTCTCACTCTCATCGTTCGGTTCGGCATCAGCTTGCTCCTCATCATTGTTTTCACCAGTCTCATCATTATCGTCAGATTTCTTCGGCTTGGCGATAGGCTTCTTGGGGCCTTCATAGTCCGCTTTAACTTTGTTGTACTTAATGACAGCAAGCCTTTTTGCCTTAGCAAGCTCGTTAAGCTTGGCGCTCCTGCCAAAAATGTCTGCCGCTAGACCGGGCCTATTTGCTATGACGTCATCGGTTAGTGCTCTTAACAATGCCATAAGCTCTTCTGCTCTGAGAAACCAAGGCTCCTTTTGCTGTTGCAACTTTACGATTGCTTTATAGAGCACACCCTCTAAATCTCCAACATAGGCTTTATACCTCTTGAGAGGTAGATTATTACTACCATTACCCTCATCGTTCGTAGGCTTAGATTCGATCAATTCACTTTCAGTCTTATTTGTGTCCCAATAATAGCTCATGTCGAGCTTATCAACTCCAGCTAGCACACCCTCCTCGAGCGATTCGTCCGAAGTGTAGTAGCGTTCCATCATATCGATATAAAAGAAACAGACTTGTGACCTGGAAATCGTGGTAAAAAACAGCACCAAGAAAGTTAGTCGAGACATTCCATACAATAGCCCTTGGACGGCCAATTCCAACTCACCAGGACACAGCATTAAGTCCTTCTCCTAACTTGACAAGATCTTCTTGAAGTCTCAAATCTACTGGCAGGAGATCAGCATCATTTTTCTTAGCATGCTGCGGCGACGTCAGCATGCGAAGGGTTGTGACTAATAGATGAGTAAGCAGGGGTGGGAGCGACTTCGCCTCCTTGGCATTACCATTTAATACTTCATCCAACGCATACAGCAAAGTCTTGAACGAGAACTTGGGTACTGGATGCTCGTCATCAATTAGACCTACATCACCACAAAAAAAATGATACACATGAATTGCATCAGTGATAAGTCCACGGTCGACGCCTCCACCTCGCCAATCCCCATTCCCAGCCGATGATGCATTAGCAACTGGACCATGATATTTCTTGGGAGCGTTAGAGCGTAAATGAGGCGGAACGAGACAGGTCAGCGTGTGTGGCAACGCCGGGCGTTTAATAACGCGTGAAGGAGGCTTGACTCCCCATTCTTTGTCGTCCCTGTGAAGCTTTGTGTCTTCGATGGGAAATCGACGCTTTTTGATTTGCGATTCAATCCATAACTTTTTCGCCCGTGCCGCCTCTCTCATTTGCTTCCTCTGTCTTTCTTCTTCCAATTCCTCTGGCGTCTATCATTTTGTTTCAAATAGATATCCAATATGAGGTGATACATGACTTACGATATCGTCAAAGAAAAATTGGTTTTATCAGGAGATAACGCACCATATCCGCCTCTCTTTTCTTCCTTCTTCTCTCCTCTTCGGCTTCAGTCCTTTCTGCGTTGGTCATTTGTGCAATCTTTTGCTTGGCTCTCCTATCCCTGGCCTCGGCAGCCCTGCTTGCTTCTTTTTGTTTCTTCGTCCACTGTTATTCATCACACCAATTAGAACACAGTGAAAGCATTCGTACGGCCATATCAGAAATGGAACAAAACTTACCTCGGGACTGATCTTGTAGCTTCCTTTAATCTTCATGAAGCGACCATCCTTTATCCCAAGCTTGATGGCCTGGTTCATCCGACTCTTAAACATATTTGGGTTAGTTTCAAGAGTGGATTTAGTGAATTCATGATTGGCCGCAATCCACTTGCTTATAGCTGTTCCTGACGACCCGGTGCGATCCTTCATGGTAACTATAGCCTCATGGACCATTTCAAGATAGGTAGGTTTGCCATTCCTTTTCCGTGAGTTCGCCGGTGAACCCGTCGATGACTTTGGCTTTGGACTCCTCTTCGCCGGCGTTTTCATATTCGAGCCTGCATCATCAGTCGTCATAGTAGACGGCTTTGATGTATCATCATCTGAATCATCATCAGAGCAATTGTCGGAACCATCCATCTTCTTTGCTGGCATTTTGCGATCCAAACTAGCATCATTTGTCTCGCCACTAGGAGTTGCTTTCTTAATCATAATTCGAGGCGTCGCCTTAACAACTGGAGTCATTCCACCAGACGATTCCGATTTGGCCATGCCGGATGTTCCACTCTCTCCCAAGCTGCTACCTTTCTTTGCCTGATTAGCTGCCCTGTGCTCCTTGGCAATAGCCTTCGCCTGTTTCTTCTCCTCTGATTTGGCTGCTCAACGAATGATTTGAATGATCAGTTGAGAGAATGTATAAGCAGAGAACATTTAGAATGAACAGGTTTTCACTGCTTACCTTTGAGAGTTTCCTGTGGCTTAAAGTTGAATTTTGCACTCTGAAGCAGTCCCAGACGTTGCTGAGTCATTGGATTCGGATCATCGGGATTACTTTCACGCTTCCGATAGGCTGACCTCTGGTCCTTAACAAAGTTTTTCATTCGCTTCTGCATTTCTTCATCGAGAGATGCGTAGTCAATCATTCCATCGTCCCTGATGCATGGTTTAAGCAAGTTGAAGTTTTCGAGCCATCTTTTTTCATACACTGCGTCTCGGGAGTTGTCGGACTTGGCGGTGGAACGTGACGCCGCTGTTGCTACGGCCACCGGGTTTGGGGCAGTTGGAGAAGTAGGTGCGTTGGTAAATGCTACACCAGGGGCCCCTCCTGGATAGGGGGGTGAGCCGCCTCCATAGTAAGAATCCATTCCTCGATGCTGTTCTTTTCCACGTAATACCTAATCCACCTGTTATCATCATGGGGGGGGAGAGAGAAATAAAAAGAGAATCGAGTTAGTAGGTGTGTGCAGTCAGGTGTATCCTGTGCGATAAGTATCTGTAAGAAGCTGCACGCAACCTGAAACGAATTTAATTGCTCGATGTATTTGCTGCCGGGTACAAGGTTGCTTGGTCCACCGTCTGTCCTGTTGTCCACGATTGCTGATAAAAGCCGACGTGCCGTTGGTTAAGCGCAGTACAAGAGAAGGCGAGCAAGTGATGCTACTCGGCGTTATGTTGTTAAGGGAGAGGGGGTTGCTGGTGCATTGCAATTGCCGACGGCGCCCTAATTTGTTTATCTCCCAAGATGGGTGTAACGTGTGGGAACCTCAAGGTAAAGAAACAGAACAAAGGCCATCTCCGACGGGGTTGAGATCTTCCACCAATGCCGAGCGAACCACGCGGCGGGCCCGCAGGAGCTCTTCGAGTCATAAACTTACCTCTTGAGACCTATGGTTCGGGTTGATTTTATCGGCGTACACTGCTGTCAAAGGCTGGTGGCGAGTTGGTGGTACGTCATGAATGGAAACGATGCCGGTGGAGGTGGGAGGTGGTGTATGTAACAAGATAAGAGGGGGGACACTTAGGTAGAAGTACATAAGTAGGTACTTATCCTTGAGGTGAGAGCATCACAAGCTAACAACACCAACAAACGACCCCACATCGACAACATGGCTGTTTCCTTTTCCTCATCATCGCTAAGAATGGTCGTTTCTATCGTATTAATTTCAACAAATAATAGATCGTTTGCGTTTGCGTTCCGCCATCATCCAACAAAAACTTGTAATGGATTACCTCTCTTATCAAATTTGTGTCCGCGAATGCATAGGACTGTTGGCAATTTATCCAACAATAAAGAGATGGAAAATATACGATACTTGGGAGCGGGAGACAATGCCATAATTCGACCAGGCGTAGTTCTTGTGGCCCCAACGCATGAGTATGATCATTTTTTAATGAAAAGTGCTGTATTTATATATGCAATTGGACTTGACGATGAAGACAATACAATTGTCCGAGGAGTCGTCCTTGATCATCCAACTGCATTCACCATTGGAGAAATGTCACCAAATGTAATGGGAGCATTATCAGAAAATCGGATATTTCGTGGGGGGTATGATGGAAAAGACACTGCAATGTTACTGCATTCTGCTGGTGGGCCCGATGGACCAGTCAAATCTGATACTCCAATTGGTCTTTCTTCAATATACGAAGGTGGGATTGTATCCGCCATGGAAGCGGCTGATGCTGGATCAATTGACTTGAATCAATGCAAATTTTTCTTCAACTACATGCAATTTACGGGAGCGCAACTGGATAATATGTTTGGAGGAGTGGAAGATGGTGATACATGGGTTAGCTTAGAGATACCTCCGGACTATATCCTCAATTCTGACTACGATCGAGGCCAGCTCTGGTCAAAACTACGCAACAGCATCCGAGAGATTCAATTAGAATCTTGAATATTAATGAGTAAAGCCCTTTATTTTTTGCCGCGATTTTCTTCTCCCCTCGCCTTCCAAACCATGTCCTCGCTTTCCTCCCCCTCGATCCAACGCTCGCTTCAAGACTAGACTCACGCGACTATTACTGTTGGCAACACCGCCCGATGGCGATGAATAAACTGCATGGTGAAAGACATCGTTGCAACGTCCTGTCATAAATACCACGTCTCCCGGGAAAAGCTGTACAGTCGCAGCAACATTTTCATTTTGTTCCATCGCTTTCGTCGGAGTTGACAAATCAATTTCATCCCATTCACTCCAGGTATTGACATCTGGGATAGGACGGAATGCAAATATTCGTGATGTACCACAGCCTACAACTGCTGTGATTCGGTGCCAATGTGTTCCATGCTCAGGGTCTGTATGAAACGTGCACGCCGCGTTTCCATCAGGGTAATGATTGCATAAAGCACAGTCAAAAAATGTTGGGTTGTGATGCTGATATTCCGGATGTAAGTATTCAGCAAGCTCGTCACACAATGGAGAGGCAACGCTATCCCACTTAAACTCAATGAATGATGCATTCGGTGGCGACGACATCAGTTGCGAGGAGGTCTGACTTTGTCCTTTCTCCACACAAAATTGTTCAACGTCTCTCATTATATCTCTTACAACCTCGGGTACTTCTATAGGTCTCATTAACTTCCCTGAGTACGCTAAGGCCCCAATGCCTCCCTCGGCAAGCCAAGCAGTACCTCTTCGTTCTATTACCGAGCTACCGGTCCTTGTTGTAAGTGTGTCAAAATTGAACGGTATAGTTTGTAGAAGCGTTGGTAGTAAATCTTGTTTAGGGTAGCCATCGTAATTGCTCTCAGGTGACGAGCCCATTTGCCATGGAAGACAGTGTGGAAATATGTCAAATGGTAGATTGGCTGTCCGAGCATTTAGATTGGGCGTTGTGAAATCAAGTACTGGCCAAACTTTGGAACATGTAAGATGTTCCTCCAACTTTGACTCATTCATGGAGAAGAGAATTGAGTTTGCAATCTCCAATCTCGTAGCCAAACCTCGAACCGCCCATCGAACTTCAATCGCATCTTTTAATGTGAATCGTTTTGACATTTTATCTGCTGATTGAATTAACATTGAGATGCCATGGTGAAGATCAAACCATGCTGCTAACTCCAGTGGTTGTGATGATAAGGGAGTGATAGGCGATATATTTCCAGATAATACATGTAAGCCTTTGAGCGCCGCAGAAATCCAAATACCTTCCTTTTTGGGACGATCCTTCGTCGCGTCTTCGTCGTTGTTCATCGGTAGAGCCACAGACATGATTGCTCTCACTAGTCTTCCATCCGTCCAAATTTTCCCTTCCCCGTCATCAAACGATAGCAGATTTTGCTTGAAATCCAATGAATCGTTTTGCCAAGATGACAGCGCAGCCTGCCCCAGCCCCTCAAGTAATTGACTACCCCATCTTCGTCTTTTCTCGTGATGTATCGATTGCGTTCGTAGATGAGACTGTAAATTATCATCCGTGGGTAGCCATATAAACTTTTCAGCAACATTCAAGTGGTCATCTATTGTTACGGCAGCTTGAATTGCTTCACCGAGAGTTTTAGCCTCATTGATTTGTATTCTTTTTTGCTCCCGCTGCTGAGGCAGAGGCTGGTTCTGTGATCGTCCTTTCTTTGACTTGGGAGATGATATTATAGTGCGACGGCGTTTGGCGGTCATCAATGATGACGAAAGTGGATGTAACAACATTTCATCGCCCACCATCGATAAGAATGATGATTCTATTCGATCAATTCGATTCCATTGAACGTTATTAAACGTCGTGATCATCATCAAGGGTGAGTGGTGGTACATGCGGTTGATGATGAGGAGGGTGAGGCACGAGTTTCGCAGGTAGACGTGGATGCTACCACTGCGGACCTGGTCTGGAGATTCTCTTTGCGTCAGTCCGAACACGCACATACTACCTACGTACATACGGCGAACTTATCCTCAGGCTGAGAGTCAGGACAGTCTGTCCGTCGCATACCCCACACACAAAAACAACACTACCTACCGTACCAACCCGACTACCCTACCCCCCCACCGAACGCGTCCCTAAATAATCGGGGCTTTGAATGCCTCACCCTAAATCGGGGCAGCCGCGTGTACCCTAACATCGGGGCAGCCGCGTGTACCCTAACGTCAGGGGGGTAAAAAATGAGGCATTGCTTCGCTAGTGAGTTGGCCAAAAAGACGAACAACTTCCACTGCGAAGCACCGCCTCATTTTATTAACACGCAGCGGTATTGAACCGGCAACGACAATTCAGGAACAACAACAAGAAACCATTAAACGAAACAACTCGCGAGCAATACTGAAATTTAAAATCTATAAACGCGTAGGGTGTTTTGTGTTTTGGGGTATGCGACGGACAGACTGTCCTGACTCTCAGGTAGCCTGAGGATAAGTTTATGGGAAAACTGTCCAAACACTTCACAATATGAAAAAATTGCCCCCCGGGACTGCACTGAAACTCAAATCCCACCCAGCACCTCACCTCACGTCAACAATTCTGTAGTGTACTTCACGAAATTAATTAACTTGTTGTTGTACTTCACAAAACAGTTTTCACTGTTATTATACCTCACTAATTCACTATC
>Ga0247843_1004928_pt1 | contig 19277 bp, 16 predicted proteins | sample LaCruzMarch2017__FD_192420 | JGI IMG/M metagenome (GOLD analysis project Ga0247843, IMG submission 192420) | Freshwater microbial communities from meromictic Lake La Cruz, Castile-La Mancha, Spain - LaCruzMarch2017_8m | ecosystem: Environmental > Aquatic > Freshwater > Lake | place: Spain...
AAAGCTTCTAACAGCACTTAGGCTCTCTTTCGATATTCTCCCAGTTGGCGATAGGCGCAAACTCTTTATTGTTACGCTCGTACAAGTTTTCTTAAGTCTTTTAGACTTAATTGGTGTCTTAGCAATAGGTTTTCTCGGTGCCTTGTCCGTATCTGGAATTCAATCCAAAGCACCTGGAACAAGAGCAAGTTCGCTATTATCATTTCTGGGGATTTCGAACTTAACTTTTCAACAGCAAGCTGCAGTACTTGGTCTTTTTGCTGTAGTTGTGCTTACCCTGAGGACGATACTTTCAATTTTCTTCACAAGGCGAATTCTCTTCTTTATGAGCAGAAGAGGCGCATTAATATCATCTAATCTGATTTCAAAATTTCTGTCATTACCGCTTTTGACAATTCAAAAATGGTCAACTCAAGCGGGAATTTATGCTGTAACTCACGGTGTACAAATAATAGTTCTTCAAGTGCTGGCATTACTAATAGTTCTTATTTCAGATATTTCGCTATTGGTTATTTTAGTTGCTGGTCTTTTCTTGGTGGATCCGCTAACAGCCTTAAGTACGGTAATAATATTTGGCTCAGTCGCAGCCGCCTTGTACATCTTTATGCATGTGAGGGCTGGCAAACTGGGTGTAGTTAACTCACGACTGGCTATTCAAAGTAGTGAGAAAGTTGCAGAAGTTTTTTCAGCGTATCGAGAGTCAGTAGTTAGAAATAGAAGAGACTTTTATGCGCGCGAAATTGCTAAAACTAGATTTCTTCTGGCCGATACGAGCGCAGAGATCGGCTTTATGCCCTATGTAAGCAAATACATAATTGAAACATCAGTTATCGTGGGCGCTGTTATGATCGGTGGCATTCAGTTTTTAATGCAAGATTCATCACGCGCTGTGGCAACTTTGGCAGTTTTTGTTGCGGCGGGCTCTAGAATAGCTCCAGCGGTTTTAAGAATTCAGCAGGGGTCTATATCCATTAAAAGCAGTTTAGGTATGGCAATGCCTACACTTAAACTAATTGAATTCTTGAAAGATGTTAGTGCCACTTCGTCGGTTAATGATGAAATTCCGTTAACTCACAAGGATTTTCACCCAAAAGTAATCGCTACCGATATAACCTTTACATATCCTGAAGGTGAAAATGAGAATCTAAGCGGAATTAACTTTGAAGCAAATGTGGGCGAGATAATTGCATTAGTTGGACCATCTGGTGCTGGAAAAACCACCTTGGTTGATGTACTGCTTGGCATAATTGCACCTGATAAGGGAAGTGTGCTGATATCAAATCTATCGCCTATGGCGGCGATAGAAAAATGGCCGGGCGCTATTTCATATGTGCCACAAGATGTATTGATAATTAATGGCAGTATTCGTGAAAACGTTGCGCTTGGTTATCCTATTGAAAATGCTACAGATGAGTTAGTTAACGATGCCTTGAGAATAGCCTCGTTAGAAGACTTCGTTATTTCGCTTCCAGATTCTCTTGAAACTAATTTAGGAGAGCGCGGAGCAAGATTAAGCGGTGGCCAAAGGCAAAGAATAGGAATCGCACGAGCACTTTTCACAAAACCAAAGCTACTTGTTCTTGATGAGGCAACAAGCTCGCTAGATGCTATGACTGAAGAAAGTATCTCTAACGATATTAAGAATCTAAAGGGTAACACGACGGTGATTGTCATAGCTCATAGACTTTCAACAGTGAAAGATGCCGATCGAGTTGTTTACATTGAACATGGTCGAATACTCGCAGTTGGCAGTTTCGATGAAGTTAGAGGACTTGTACCCGATTTCGACAATCAAGCGAGACTTACGGGTATTCCTGACAACTAGAAATTCCTATATTTCCATAAACTTTATGAGAAATAGCTGTCTCAATTAGAGTGACCAGATAAGCGTTCAGATAGAATTACATCTTGGAACTTCTATAGGGGTGGCTATGAAAAAGGCTTTAATTACTGGCATAACAGGTCAGGATGGCTCTTACCTCGCAGAGTTTTTACTACAAAAAGGTTATGAAGTTCACGGGATCAGACGGAGAACTTCAACGTTCAATACTTCACGCATTGACCACTTATTCACATCACATCAGGACGAGAATTCGAGACTTCATTTACACCACGGTGACATGACTGATTCACTTAGTCTTGTAAACGTCATCGAGAAAACACAGCCATCTGAGATTTATAACTTAGCTGCGCAGAGTCATGTACATGTGTCTTTTGAAGAACCGGAATACACTGCTAACACCGCTGGTCTAGGCGCATTAAGAATTTTGGAAGCGATTAGGATTCTAAATTTACAGAATGACACCAAGTTCTATCAAGCATCTACTTCAGAGATGTATGGCGACACCAACGAGGCACCTCAATCTGAGAAAACCATTTTCAAACCGGCATCGCCATATGCAGCTGCAAAACTTTATGCACATTGGATTACTGCAAATTACCGTAGCTCTTACGGCATTTTTGCTTCAAATGGAATTTTATTCAATCACGAGTCACCTGTACGAGGTGAAACGTTTGTTACTCGCAAGATAACTAGAGCTCTGACGAGAATTCAAGTTGGCCTTCAAGAAAAACTCTATCTAGGGAACTTAGATGCTAAACGTGATTGGGGCCATGCGAGGGACTACGTTGAAGCACAATGGTTGATCTTGCAGCACCATAATGCCGATGACTTTGTTATTGCCACCGGCGTACAAAAGTCAGTTAGAGAATTTGTAGAACAGTGTTCGTTCTTATTAGACCTAGGAATAACATGGCGAGGCAGGGGAATTGACGAAGTTGGAGTAGACAAGAGAGGCAAAGTGATTGTCGAGATAGACCCGCGCTATTTCCGACCTAGTGAGGTCTCACAACTACTAGGTGATTCATCCAAAGCTCGCGAGTTAATTGGATGGAAACCAAAAAGTGATTTTAAAATGTTAGTTGAAGAAATGGTTTCAAGTGACTTGAAATTAGCAAGAAAAGAGAGTTCTCGGTCTTGAACCATGATATTCAAATGAAAAACGGAACAAAAGTATTTATTTTGATTCATGGGGCACAGAACATGCTTCCTGCTCTTTGTGCAATAAAATCGTTAAATCTTCAGAACTCAAGTTTGACTATTTACATGCGTCAACACTCTCTATCTAAAGAGCGATTCAGCACACAAGTGTCAGTCGTAAGAAACTTTTTTAAAGGTTTAAATGTAGATCTGATTAGTTTGACTGAATCGGAGTGGATTTCTTTCAGAAAAGGTAACAGGAGTTTAACCAAAAATAAAAAGTCTAAAGATGGAAAAAATGTTTTCTTGTACCCACACGATTTAACAAGCGACACTAGCCAGGTGATTGCAAAAAATACTAATTCAAGTATAAATATCTGCTATGGCGATGGATATGGACTACTAATCAATAACGTTTCAAAAGTTAGATTGAGCTTAAGATTTGATAATCTGATTGCTACGATAAAATATATCTATCGTTCTTTGGAAAATAGAATTCCACACCGAATAACCCCAGATAAATTTGTTGCAATACTTCCAGTGAGTCAAATTCAAGAGATTCCTCTAAGCATGGTTGAATTGGTGATTCCTGAAAAACTTATGGTTTTGGAAGAAGTGATTAGGTTCCATAATGAAAACATTGATTTAGAAAGTAATTTTGTTGATCAAATCACTATGGGAATAGAAAACAACCCAACAGTTCTATTGCTTCTTGAGAATTTCAGCGAATGTGGATTTATTGATAATGAAAGCGAGCTTCAGCTCTATAAAGAGGCCGTCACAGAGAATGTAAAATTGGGTTCAGTCATAAACATCAAGTCTCATCCTTGGTCGAATGGGGTATTAGCTGAATCACTTTCAAGAGAGTTATCAAATAGCTACCAAATAAGAACTATTCATGGAGAAGTAGAGAACTACCCAATTGAGTTATGGCCAATTGATTTTTCGAGAACTGATGTAATTTCAATGTCCACACCTGCTATTTCATTAGAGTATCTTTTCAATAAGAGAGTAGTGCAACCTTTGAACATGGAAAAGGTTATTAAGTATTTCAAGCCGGAGTTTTTTCAAATTTTAAAGATGCAGATAGAGTTAATTGACAATCCAGTTGCAAATTTATCGAACTGGGATATGAAGAGTTTTCTTTATGTCACCCATGAGAGATGATGGCAGAATAATGAAGGAGTGTCTAGAATGAAAAGAAGCATCATTCTCTATGCCTTTAAAAGGTTTAAGGCTCTTTTTAATTCAGAGAATAGCTGGGCGACATATTCAGAGTACATATCAATCCATCCATCTGTAAGACTTGAACCCGGATCAACAATTAATTTCCGATTCGATCCTGAACCAGGAATTAAGTACTTAGAAATTTCAGAAGGTTCTCAAATATTCGGGCATTTCACGTTCTTGACCAAGAATTCAAGAATTAAAGTTGGGCGCAATTGCCAAATCGGTTCATCAAGTTTCATTTGCCAAGAAAGTATTTCGATAGGTAATGACGCACTAATCTCATGGGGAAGTACTTTTATTGATTCGGACACTCATTCTTCAAATGTGGAAGATCGAGTGCAAGATATAAAGGATTGGTATGCAGCTAGTTCAGATAATGGCTTTAATCATGAATCGGGAAAGAACTGGTCAAAAGTCGTCGCTAAACCTATTTCAATAGAAGATGGGGTGTGGATCGGTTTTAACTCGATTATTCTAAAAGGCGTAAATATAGGCGTAAACGCCGTGATTGGCGCGGGATCTGTAGTTCGGGTTAATGTTGACGAGGACACTACAGTTATTGGTAATCCCGCTCAAGTTGTAGTGCGTAAAAAATAGAGGCTCGTTAATCATGAAACAATCTCTAGTTTTCGGCGGAAATGGTTTTCTAGGGAATTCACTTCTTCAATTGAATAGTGTGGATGCGCCAATAATTGGAGTTTCACGTAAGCAAAACCTCAACGACCAATTCATCAACTCGGATTATTCCTATTCAAGTGTCAGAGATATTCTCGAGAAAATTCAGCCTAAAGTAATCTTTTACTCCTTGGGTAGTTCTACTGTGAGAACTTCGTTTATGGAATCAGATTTGGTTACATCTGTAAATCACTACGAAACCTTGCTCCAAGTCCTTTGCGATATGAAACTTAATTCCAAGGTTTTTTACTTCTCTAGCTCGGCCGTCTATGGTGACCAGAGTGAGTATTTCCTGAATGAAGAATTACTTCCAAACCCAACATCACCATATGGTGAGAATAAGCTTAAAGGTGAATCACTTACGACTAAATACGTGCAAAATTTTGCGCTCCGTGGTTACAACTTGCGAATTTTCTCCACCTTTGGGCCGAATCAGAAACGTCATTTAATTTGGGATGTATTCGAAAAGTTTAAAAAAGGATTTGACTTTACTTTAGAAGGCGACGGTAAGCAGGTCCGTGATCTGCTCCATTCAGAGGATTTTGCAGTTTTAGTGCACAAATTATCTGGCTTGCCGGGAATACCAACGGACAAGCCCATTAATGTTGCAAGCGGAAGGAATCAAAAGATTTCCGAAGTAGTGAATGCAATAAGTAAGGTTTATTCTAGACATAATGCTGGTCGTATAACTCCAAGCTTTGAGTTTTCAAGAAATGAAACTCCGGGGAAACCGCTCAATTTAGCAAGCGATGTCACATATCTAAAAGATTTGCTTGGCTCGCAAGTATTTTCAAATTTTTCTTTTGATTCAAAACTTGACGAGTGCATAAATGAATGGTTTTCAAATTGAAAATTCTGATTGTGGCAGATGTAAGCAGTATACATTCTGGCAGGTTTATAGATTTCTTGGGGAAAACACAAAGTGATATTAGAGTTTTCCCATCGAGTGATACGAATCTAATTGATGATCATTTAGTTAATCATGTTTTGTACAAAACTAGAAAGAGTGCAGGCCCGTTAGAAGTGTCCAGAATACACTTAAGAAGAAGTTATCTTTATTCTACTTTTGTGCACCTAAAGATTAGATTTAGAAGAGTTGCGCAAAAGCTATTTGGAAACTCAACTAAAAAGTTTGACTATACAGATAGAGTGAAGAATCTTGTTTATGTATTAAAAGATTGGAATCCAGACTTAGTGATATCTTTGAAGCTTCAAAATGAAGGATATTTGGTCGCTGAGTCTCTGAAGTTTTTAAGCACATTGAAAAGACCCAAATGGATGCACTTTCTATGGGGAACAGATATCGAGTTTTTTGCAAAAAATATAGATTTCAAAAAAACACACCTAGGCAGGGTCAAATATTCAATCTCAAGCTGTGATTTCTTAATGGCGGATACTAATCGGGACACACGGCAAGCTAATCAGTATGGATTTAAAGGCAAAGATTTTGGAAGAATGATTGCGACCGGCGGATTCTCTAAAGAAGAATTCAACCTAAAAAGAATTACCCATGAAGACCGCAGAACAATTCTGGTCAAGGGTAGGGATGGCGATTTAGTTGGAAGAGCAAAGTTTGTACTTAGTTCGCTTGAGATTTTGGGTCATCAATTGGACGGCTATCAAATAGTAGTAATCATGGCAACGAAGGAAGTTCGTGCCGAGGTTGACCGTATTTCCAAACAAGGGACCTTAGATATTTGTTGTGCTCCTAGAGTTAGTTATCCTGAACTTCTCGGCTATTTTGCGAAGTCTTGTGTGTCAATATCAGCGACTACCGTAGATGGGCTGCCGCTATTTTTAGCAGAGTCTATGTTCATGGGCGCTTTCCCAATACATTCGAATATGGATTCCATACGTGAGTGGATTGTGGACGGCGAGAATGGAAATTTATTTGACATCAAGGATGAAGGTAAATTGGCAAAGATCATTCTTAACGCAGTTCTTGATTCAGAAATGCGATATAACGCCGAAGAAATAAACAGAAAAATTTCTGAGATTTACTTCTCTAAAGACGCAAACGTTGAAAAGTTTAGTGAAATTCTAATGTTTATTGAAAAAGCTCTTTAATGAATCGGTGTTTCCGTCTTAGATTAGGTATAGAGGAACGTGACCGTAATGCGAACGCTCCGGGTTCTAATCTCAGGGATGTCTCCAAATGTTTCCTATAGTTGCCCCATACGACAAAACACCCGCCGATCATCATGGCGGGTGTTTTGTTTACCTAGAGGAGTTAAAGAGTTATGAAGCAGGTGTTGCAGCTGGTGCTGGCTTAACCAAGATTGCAGGCTTTACCGGCTTAGTTGGCTTAGCTGGGATTGTTGCCTTGGCTGCGGTGCGAGCGGCATCGAAGGTGGCCTTGGCGGCTGCTTTGGCTTCCTTAGTGGTTGCTGCAGTGCGTGCGGCTTGAAGCGTTGTGCGGGCTGCATCGATGGTGGCATGTGCGGCATCGGCTGCGGTGTGGCGGGCAGCTGCTGAGGCCTTAAAGGCGGTTACTTCGGCCTGGTAGGCGGTGCGGGCTGCTGTGCGTTCGGCCTTGGTGGCCTCGGCTGCGAATGAGGTTGCTGGAGTCGCTAGGGCGAAGCCGGCGATTAGTAGGGCAACTGTTGCTGTGCGAGTACGAGATGTTTTCACGGTGAGCCTTTCTTGGTGCGATTGCGTAGGCGCGCTTTGTGCCTAGCTGCGGGCGGTTTGGGGGCTCGGATCTGCCGCTAAACCTTTTGCTTACAGGCAGATAGTGCGCGCTGACCTTTAGGAATCTCTGTGATGACTTTGCGAAGAGGTTGCGGGTTTTTGCCAACCGTTGGTTGATACACAGGTGAAGCGTTAAAAGCTTTGCTTAAACACTTTGAGAAAAGGAAATCCCGCCCACGCAATGGACGGGATGACCAAACAAGTTCCTAACCGAACAAGTCATGCAGGGGGCTTACGTCCTCTGCATGACCTATTTAACCACCAATTCTAATTCTTGTATCTACCTTTGATAGAAACTATTTTCGGATACTTGTCCAAAAAGAGAAAGAGTCGCCGCGATAACGGCGAATCTGAGATCTCTTAGAGTCCAACCAGAGAGAACCCCTTAGGAATTTCTTCCTGAGGGGTTCTTTCTATCACGAATTAATTATTAAGCGCAATGGCTTTTCGCCTAATGGTGTGCTTTTTGCAAAACTACTTTCTGCAACAAGAAATGAAAATAGTTTCCACAGTTTTTCAAGGATGTAAATCCTAGTCATTCAAACAAATTAAATTCCGCACGTGTTGTGATCCCTTATCGCTATCGAGTAATCGATGGACTTTCTTCTGCCGGGCGTTCCCCGTTCTACAGATGAAAGGGGGTGAAGCCAATGGAACCCAGTTATAACTGGACCCAGATTGTGGTGACTTTAATAAAAGCTATTTTCGGATATTTCTCCGAGAAAAGGCAAAGTCGCCGCGATAACGGCGACTTTGGTTAACGCCTAAGTCCAATACGAAAAGGCTCCTCGGGAATTACTTCCTGAGGAGCCTTTTCTATCATGAAATAGTTCTACTTGGTAGTTGTTTGCAAAACTACTTTGCGTGACTTTGTTATGAAACTAAAAGTGGCCCGCACCGGTTAGATGCGAGCCACTTCGTGAATATTCAATTGCGCTAGAAGTTAAACGCAATCAATTTCTTACGGGTTTACTGAGTCAGCACCATTGTGGTTTGACCAGCAACACTTACCTTGTTCGCTGTGATTGATTCGATGGTCTTGGTGCCGGCAACGCCGCCCTTTACTACAATCGCCCACTTCTTTTTATTTGGCAGTGTCACAATGGCGGCACCTGGATTTGGATTATGAATAACCACAATTGTGCTCGCCTTATCTTTCACGGCCTTGCCGTTTAGCGTGTATGCGATTACATCGTTAGTGGTCTTAAGGAACTTGAGGTTCGCCTTAACCTGGGCGGTTGTGCTCATGCGGAAAGCTGGGTGAGCAGCGCGCAATGCAAATAACCCTTGGTAATACTTGGTTGTGGCCGCATATTTTGCCTTAGTTGACCACTTGAGTGAGTTAGTGGCGTCATCTGCGTTATAGCTGTTCTCATTGCCATTCTTTGAGCGCAAGAACTCTTGGCCCGCCTGCAAGAACGGCACACCTTGTGCCAAGAATGCAACTGATGAAGCGAATTGGCTTAATTGCGCAACGCCTGCTGGTGAGATTCCCTTAACACTGGCATTTAATTTATCAGCCAATGACAAGTTGTCATGTGACTCAACATAGTTAACAGATTGACCTGGCGCAGTTGTTGTCCACTTGGTTAGAAACGCTGCGCTGTAATCGGTATTACCGACGATGCCAGCATAGATATCAGCAGCTGCGCTGAGTTTGCCAGTTGCCCATCCGGTATCGGTTGCGTTAAATACTGAACCCTTTAGACCATCACGAATCTGATCATTAAACATTGCTACGTTATTTATTTTCGCGATGTTGATCTGATTAGCTTTCTGATCATCAGGAAGAGTTCCCATATTCCAACCTTCGGCAATTACGATGATAGTTGGATCAATTACCTTAAGCGCTGCGGTGATTTCGTTAACGGTTTGAATATCGTGAATACCCATTAAGTCGAAACGGAAACCATCGAGGTTATATTCAGTTGCCCAGTACTTAACTGAGTCAACAATAAATTTGCGAACCATTGGGCGCTCTGATGCTGTGTCGTTTCCGACGCCAGTGCCATTTGTGAGGCTGCCAGTTTCATCTGTGCGGAACCAGTAGCCCGGCACGATTGATTCTTGGCTAAATGCACCTGCGTTATAAACGTGGTTGTAAACAACATCCATGTTCACGCGCAATTTCTGATCGTGCATAGCTTGAATTGCTTGCTTCAACTCAGTGATGCGAGCAGTTGGCTTAGTTGGGTCAGAGCTGTATGAACCTTCCGGAACGTTGTAGTTCTGTGGGTCATAGCCCCAGTTAAAACTTGGATTGGCTTCATCGACGGAAGCGAAATCAAAGAATGGCAGCAACTCAACGTGAGTAACGCCTAAGTCCTTAATCGCTGAAATACCAGTTTTTTGGCCGTTAAACGAGGTGTTTAGGTTGGTAAAGGCTAAGAACTTACCCTTGTGCGCTGCTGGAATTCCACTTGAAGCATCGATCGAGAAATCGCGTACGTGAAGTTCGTAGATAACGGCATCGACAGTCTTGCCGCTAAATGCTGGCTTAGTTTTCTTCCAGTTTGTTGGGTCGGTTTTATCAAGATCTACTACAACTCCGCGCGCACCATTAATTGTGGTGGCGCGAACATATGGATCAACTGCTTCGTTGGTTACGCCATCAACAGTAACGCGGTAGTTATAAATCAAACCATCTTTGTCGCCGGCGATCTTGGCAACCCAAGTTCCGTTGACATCGGAAGTCATTTCAGTTTCAACACCATCAGCAAGAGGCGTGTCAGCTTTTGCATAGGTAACAACTTTTACCGCGGTTGCAGTTGGTGCCCATACGCGCATTTTGGTTTCGGTCTTGGTGTATGTGTTACCAAGATCGTTGCCGGTGTATGTGTACTTCGCTGCGAATTCTGGAGAGTCATAAAGTTTCGCTTGCTTACTTCCAGTTGGCACAACCACTTCGCCAGTTGGCTTTTCGTAGTAAATAACTGGATCAGCTTGGCGTAACCAAATTTCAGTTTTGCCATCAGTGCCGAACTTTGTAATGAAGCGATCGGCAGTTACATCCTTAGCTGCCCATTCACCTTTACGAACAATGATTCCGACGTTTTCATATTTATCCATGTTGTTAATTTCAACAGTTACAACTTTTCCGAAATCATCATCGCCGGTGAACTTAACGCCGTCCTTATTAACTTCAGCATCAGTTCCGGTTCCAACGTTTCGCCATAACCACAAGTTCCAAGTGTCATAATCAGCACTTGGGCGTTGGTAGTGAACGGTTAGCGTGATGACGGCTGGGTTAGCTGCGGTTGCGACTGCGGGCAGGCCAACGGCGGCTATTACGGCGATCGCAACGAGTGCGAATACGCGGCGTGATGCGCTTTGGCGGGCTGGGGCGGATGGGCGGATAAGCGTTGAATTTCTCATGGGGTAAAAATAGCCAGCAGCGCGCGTAATAGATATGTAAGCGGGGCTGAAAGGGCGAGTGTGGGTAACGGGAAGTTAACGATTGGCTTGCAGGGCTGGGTTGGGCGGGAGTGCTGGGGATTGCCCCTCAAATAGGTCTATGGGTGGGTTCTCAGGGTGATAACTAAGGGTTAACCCCTTAAGATTCAGAGAATATTGGCTGAGCGATACCATTCAGGTAGTTCAGTGAGACCGGTTGCGTTAAAGATCACGGCGGCGAAATTTTGCACGGGAAGAAGTAATTATGAAAAAGTCACTACGAATTCTGACTGTGCTATCCGTTGCAGCCAGTTCGATTCTTTTTGCAACACCAAGCCACGCTGCCGTGATTGGCGGAGTCACGGTTACAACTGCGGGAAATATAACCGCAACTACACTTTCAGCAAATTCTATTTATTACACGTCAAATGGTGGAACGTATAGCCCTAGTGACAAAGTGATTTTCAACATTAATGGAAACCAATTTGAATTAGCCAATCTCGGCGAAGCCAATTACACATCAATTTATTTTTCTGATACAAATAAAATTGGAATTCCTGCCACGCCAGTTGCAGGATACGACGTAACAATAAACATGAACATGGGCTATGCCTACCTTGCTGATGGCGATATTTATGTAAACGGAACCCCAGGGATGCAAAACTTTTATCCTTCTTATGAAGGCGATTTTATGGGCACAAGGAGGACAAGTAGACCATTTGTGCAGTTCAATTATCTGGCATCTACACGTGAAGTAACTGTACTTGTGGCAGCAACAACTTCATCGGATGCGGTTCAGACTCTAATTAACTCTGACGGCACATTTAGCACTATTCATGGGACAATAAATTCTTGGTCAGAATTGTCAAAGTTTACGATTGGTGCACCGCCAACTAGCGTCCCAACAATAACTTCTCCTACCGCACCAACATCCGTTGTGGCGACAACTACTGGTAAACGCAGTGCTACAGTTAGCTTTGCAGCCCCTGCTTCAAATGGTGGCTCTGTCGTTACTTCATACACCGCAACTTCAACTCCTGGCGGGATTACACAGACTCTTACCCAAGCAACAGGAGGAACTTTCACCTTCGATAATCTCGAGCCATCAACCGCCTACACATTCGCAATTACTGCAACAAATGCAATTGGAACTTCAGCTGCGGCTACCTCAAACTCAGTTACAACTAAACCGTTAGCGGTGGCATCTCTTTCAGCGCTTTCCTTCGTAGATGATGGAACCGGCACTGGCGGCAAGATTGTGTGGAGCGGCAGCAACATCGATGCTGTTCTGTATACGGGTTCTGCCGCTTATTACCCAGGTCCATATAACTACGGTGCTTTCACAAGTGGTTGGAATGGCCGCATTCGCAATCTAACTGCCGGCACCGAATACACGGTTTCTCTCTTTGTTGTTAGTGCCGATGGCGTTGGTGAATCAAAGTCACTCACCTTTAAAACCAGTGCGACTCTGCCAGCACTGGCTGGAGCTAAGAGTGCAACTATCTCGCGAGCAGATGAGATGACTGCGCAGCTTCCTAAGTTATTTGCTTGGATCGATGAGAACACTTTCGTTGAAGGCGAAGGCGATCGAATGAAGATGATGCTGAACAAATTTGATGCTCTTGTGACTTCACCTCATCGCTCACATATCAAGGTGCCAACATCTCGAGTGTTAAGCGTGGTGGCGACTTCGCTAACTCCATTAACATGCTCGATAGTGAGTGCAACTGCGAGAGAGAACGCTGGTGTGGTTAAGGCGCTAAGCGGTGATACCTGCACAATTTCTTACACAGTCTCTGGCGGGTCAAAGGCGCCGGCAACAATGGTTAAGGATTTTGTCTTTAAGAAGTTCGCCAAGTAACTACTAAAGGGGTGAGATCACTCCGAATTGAGTTGCAGCGCAAAATCACCCTGTTCTTCGCACGCAAATACATGTGTGAGGGATAACCCGTGTATGAGGCAGGGGTCGGCACCCTAGTAGCCTAAAATTAAGGTGTTGCCAACGGCTGGCAATTTAGCGGAGAGCTGCCGAACACGATGCGTGTTTCAAACTACTTACTCTTCGCCGTGAAACACGAAAGTAGTAATTTGTAAATGAAGAAGACGTCACGAATTCTTGCCGCAGTAGCACTTGCTGCCAGCTCAGTTCTATTTGCAACGCCAAGCCACGCTGTTCCAACAGTGAACATCGCGATTGATTGTAACGTTGGTACAAATCCAAATTTTGACCAACCGGTTGCGGCAGGCTGGCAAATCATTTTTACATTTACAAATTGCACAAGCACTAGCGCTAGCTGGCCAAGAGGCACTACTTGGGAAATGAAGAGTGCTGGAACAGTTGTTGCGCCGACTCAAGCAGGCGTTCAAGGTACTGGCGCCGTGATGGCGACTCCTCCAACCTGGTCTGGGTTAACCGCTTCTTCAACTTATGTTCTTACAATTACTTTGCCAGATCCGCTTCCAGCTGGATATGTAGGTACCTACACAAATCCAGCGAACTCGCCAACTTATCCAAAGAGTGGGTTTAACGCGATAAAGACGGGTAACAGCACCACGCACTACTTCACAATCGATCCTTCATACGTTCCAGGACAAGGCGCCGGGGCAGTTATCGATTGCACAAAAGAAGAAGCAACGATTAATTCGGTAACTTTCAAAGATGACGGCACTGGCACTTCTGGGGTCTTAACTTGGGAAGGTTCAAACGTTAATTCTGTTCTCTATCTCGGTCCAGCAACAACATATCCGCTGGCATATAACTACGGCGCATTTACTTCATCATGGAATGGCTTGCTACATAATTTGACCCCTGATACAAAGTATGAATTTCAATTAGGTTCGGCAACTCTTAACGGCTGCGTTTCGATGAAGACAGTAAGTTTTAAGACTGGCGCGGCTCCTGCTGTTGCGGTCGAAAAAGATGCCGCTTACTGGACAAGGTTTGTTGATACCTATGTGATTTATGCCTGGGAAGCTGCGAACATGAAGAATCTAATGGCGAAGTTCAATGCGATAGAAACTTCTCCGTACCGTTCTTTCATCAAGGTTCCTACATCTCGCGTTTCAAAATGGTCAGCGGTTTCGTTAACACCTAAGTCATGTAAGGCTGAGACAAACGGCATCGTTCTTGCGCTAAATGGCGATACTTGCACGATTTCCTACACAGTCTCTGGTGCATCAAAAGCGCCAGTAACTTTGGTACGAGATTTCAAGTTCACTAAGTTCGTTGCTAACTAATCAAGCGACAGCTAGCTCTAGCTGTTATTAAGCGATCACTAGCTGTAGTGGCTAGTTTTCGAAAGGCTTAATGGAAGACTCCAAGCCCGGGCTCATCCAATGCAGATGGTTCCGAGCTATGGTTCTTTTGGCCTTCAGGGCTCGAGATTTCGCCAGAAATAGTCAGGCCTTTAACTTTTCAAAGGTCGGGATTCCGATTTGCGCACGAGAAACTCTAAGAAATCTTGGTTTTTCAGAGGCTCGGTATTACCCTAGATCCATGAATTTCACCTCAGCCCTGCTGCTTCGCTCACGCAAGTCACTGATCCTGGCCACATTTACTTTGGCTGCGGTTTTGATTTCTAACTTCTTCTTTGCACCTAGCAAAGCAGAGGCAGCAACTCAATCTGTGAGCTACTCGATGAACGGTGATTGCGCCGATTACTACGACGAAGAGGACGAATATGCAATCTTTGAAGAAGAACAGGATTGGACTTGCTACGTAACTGTCAAAGTTAAGCCACTTACCCCAAAGCGCAAAGTAATTCTGCAGTACTGGGACAAGAAGTGGAAAGAAGAAGATTCGGTGACGACTTCTACTAAGGGAAGCGCGAACCTATTCTTTGACTCATATTGCAACTCGGGTGAATTCTGCGATGGTGAGTGGAAATTCCGCGTTCTAGTACCAGCAGCAAGTGGCCAGAAAGCAACTAACTCAAGTAGCTTTTACGTAGTTTTCTACCCATTGGCAGTTGAAGATTACAACGAGGATTACTAAAAAGAATTAATTAAAATGGCCGCACAGAAATGTGCGGCCATTTTTATTTTGCTTAGCTCTATTTTGCTTAGATTTTTGGCAGATTTTTGATTCCATGCAGAGTTACTGAGAGTAATTATGTAATTCAGAAAGTAGTTTTTAGAAACGCACAAGTTATTCATAAAGTCATTGCGTAGCTATACACATTCGTGATAGAAAGAACCCCTCGAGATTAAAATCCCGAGGGGTTCTTTATGTTGGGCCTGGTTTTACCCAGAGTCGCCGTTATCGCGGCGACTTTGGTCTTTTCTCGACAAATATTCGAAAATAGACTTGATCAAAGTCACCACGATTTGGGTCCAGTTTGCACTGGGATCCATTGGCATCACCTCCTCTCTATATCAGTCGGGGAACTACCGATATAGAGTTCGCAACTGCGTAGACGCACTTGCAACAAAGAAGGATCACAACACGTTTGCAAAATACGCGATTTACAAATCTCGAAATTTTTCATTCTAAAACCTGTGCACAAAACAGTGCTCGATAATGGCTCAACGCCTGCAGTTCACATTCATGCAACATCCACAGAGATTCCGAAGAGCCAGATTGATTGCTTAATCGCTAACTACCTTCGCTACATGTCTGAAGCAACGATCGATGCAACGAATGTGTTTGGGCCGTTAAGTGATTTCATTGACGATCCAACAGTTGAAGAGATCTGGATTAATTCGCCTGAACGCATTTTTATAGCGCGAAATGGCCGTTCTGAGCTAACTATGTTGTTACTTAGCGCCGAGCAAGTGCGCAATCTTGTTGAGCGGTTATTACTCTGGAGCGGGCGTCGCTTAGATCTTTCAGTGCCATTTGTTGATGCGCGTTTGCCTGATGGTTCGAGATTGCATGTGGCAATTCCCGAGATAACAGCGGCGAATTGGGCAGTAAATATCCGCAAGCATTTGATGCAGAAAGTTTCTATTGCGCAATTGGCCGAGCGCGGAGTCATGACTGCCGAAATGGCTGAATTACTGCGCCGAGCAGTTGCATCTGGGCTAAACATATTAGTTAGCGGCGGAACTCAAGCCGGCAAGACCACAATGCTTAACGCTCTTGTTTCTACGATTCCAGTTTCCGAGCGAGTTATAACAATTGAAGAAGTATTTGAATTAGCGCCGCAGCTACCCGATGTCATTGCGATGCAGACTAGAAGTTCTAATCTGCAAGGTGAAGGTGAAATCTCGTTGCGTCGTTTGATTAAAGAGTCATTGCGCATGCGGCCATCTCGAATAATTGTTGGCGAAGTTCGCGAATCCGAAGCTCTTGATTTACTCATTGCCTTGAATTCTGGCTTACCCGGCATGGGAACTTTGCATGCAAACTCTGCTCGCGATGCGGTCGCGAAGTTGCAGATCCTGCCCCTTCTTGCTGGTGAGAACATTTCGCATCGCTTTATTGCACCGACTATCGCCAGTGCGATTGATTTGATTGTTCATGTTTCGCTCGATCGCAATGGCATGCGACGGGTTAGCGAGATCGCTGTTGTAACCGGTCGCATTGAGGGCCTTACACCCGAGGTTGATTCACTCTTTACTTGGAACACCGAAACCTCAAGTTACGTGCGTGGCTTGGGGTCACTGCCTCATCCCGAGCGGTTTGCCCGCCTAGATTCAGAATTGATTAAGCGATGAAAAACCAGGTGATTGATAGCAAAGCGGTGGCCAACAAATCTGCGGGCAGCAGGCTAGCGACTAGGAAATCACTGAAGGCTCTAGCGCCAAAGTGGCGAAACACGGCTATTTCAGGCTCAGTAGGTGCGGGTATTGGCTTTGCCGTTAGCGCACTAAGTTCATCAGTTCCTATCGCAATGGCCTTTGCAACTATGGGCGCAGTAATCACATTTACCTTCTTGGTCAGTTCCGCCAAGCGACGTGAAACTAAATTCGAACTGCTTTGGCCCGATGTGGTCGATCACTTAATCACCGGAATTCAATCCGGTATGTCTTTGGTTGAATCGCTTTCGCAATTAGCCGAACGTGGCCCACGCGAACTGGCGCCATATTTCGCCGAATTCAATCGACTGATTCGTAAAACGGGGGATTTCAATTCCTCTGTTAGTTGGTTGCAAAATCAGTTCTCACATTACGCGAGCGACCAAATCTTCGAGGCGATAATTCTTTCGCGCTCTCTCGGTGGAACTCATCTGTTGCAGATACTGCGCATGGTCGGTGATTTCATTCGACAAGATTTAGCTCTTCGCAAGGAGATCGAAGTTAAACATGGCTGGATAAAGAATTCTGCTCACTTGTCAGCCGCGGCGCCTTGGTTACTTTTGCTCTTACTTTCTACCCAGCCTGCAACTGCTTCAGCTTATGCAACTAGTACAGGTGCGATCATTTTGGTTTCTGGCATCTTTATGACGGCATTTGCTTATCTCTGGATGAATAAGCTGGGTGCACTACCTAAGCCGCCAAGAGTTTTCGGAACTCCCCAGTGAAGTCACTTGCTGAATTATTGATACCTAGTGAAGAAGTCCGTAAACCTGGAGCTCCCCAGTGAACGGAATATTTCTTTCAGCAGGGCTATCAATAACAGCGGCCTACTTGCTTGTTGCAACCGATAGTGGAGTTGAGGCTAGAACTTTAAAACTCAGCCGGGCTAGGTATCGTAAATTGCTAGCAGAGTCTGAAGATCGAAGTAAGTTGCGAGATCGCTTGCTTGAACTAAATCGCACCGGCGCGCACGAATATTTGGAGTTTAGAAGCAGTCAGATCTCGACTTCATTACTGGTTTTCTTGGTTGCCTTCCTTTTGGTCTGGATAAAGAGTTCATCGCTAATCACAGCCCTGTTTATTGGTTCTTTGGCCGCTTTTATGACCTTCACGATAATCGATCGAAATCTGACCAAGTTAGTTACAAAGCGTCGAGCCCAGATGGATGCTGAGTTTCCAGCCCTGATCGAGATGCTGACGCTTTCAATTTCAGCTGGGCAAACTCCGCTGAATGCAATGGCTGCATTAGCAGCTCGTTCTGAATGTGAATTAGCCAAGGAGTTTGGCATAGTTACTAAGGATGTAATCGCTGGTGCGCCGTTTCATATAGCTCTCGATGCCATGGGGCGCCGAATCAAGTCTGTCACTATCCGAAGATTTATCGATGCCATGATCACCGCGATGTTGCGAGGCGCACCGATTGTCGAACTTCTGCAGCGACATGCTCAAGAGTCACGCACCGCGCATCGAAATCAAATCATGGCAGCTGCTGGAAAAGCTGAAATCTCAATGATGATCCCAGTTGTTTTTCTCATTCTTCCGGTCTCAATGCTCTTTGCCCTCTGGCCCTCACTATCAAATTTAAACGGCTTTATGTAATTGAGCATTAATCGCAATCCGTCAAACAACCGAAAAGAGGAAAGATGAAAAGCAAGGTAACAGGGAAAGAAGACCTAGATAAACAGAACGATGCAAGCCAAACAGTGTTCACAAAAATGAACATCTTAAGCAGGGCTGAGTTGGCACTGACAAGAACTGCCATTGAGGCAAGTCGCAGAATTCAACGCAATCGTATTGTGAAGAAATTGTCAGAAGAACGCGGCGATGTACCTGGATGGGTTCTGGTTGTGTTGATGACAACTGGTTTAGTAACAGCTATTTGGACTATTGCTGCGCCTCGTTTAACAACGATCTTGAAGAACTCACTCGATGCTATGAATGGAATTCGATAATGGTCATATCGCTGCCATTAGGCATGAACGGCGCTCGATAATGGTCATATCGCTACTTTCCGGGCTGCCACCTAAGCCTCGAGGTAAACGTTGGTTCCGTAGTGCCTGGCGGCTTCATTTCCTAGAGAAACGAACGCGTCATTCTCTTAGAACTCGGCGTAAACGTGATCTAGCCGATTTTGCAAAAACACTTCGGAACGAACGAGGTAGCGTCGAAAGCGCACTTGTTGTTATCCCGTTGATGACCTTGTTTCTCATTTCATTTCAATTGGTTTTAACTATAAACAATCGCAATATAGAGGCCGCCTATGCTCAAAGTTCTGCGACGCATAGTGCAATCACTGGACGTTTTGAGAGCGGTGATCGGGTAGTTAACTGGAACTCGGCAGATTCCTCTCATGACTTAAGGGCAGTGGTTTCAACCCACAATCAAAATCTCCCAAACCTGGTGCCGTTCTTAGGTAGCAAAGATCGCGTTACAAGCGTTCATGGCTTTTCGATACTGGAAAACCAAGGCTAGTGATGCTTAAGCGAATCGAGAGATCAAGATTCCAAAGTAGATGCATAGGTTTGGTGCGAAAACTGAAAAGCAGAAGTAAGCCCTTTCTGCTGCCTCG
>Ga0247843_1004931_pt1 | contig 19272 bp, 12 predicted proteins | sample LaCruzMarch2017__FD_192420 | JGI IMG/M metagenome (GOLD analysis project Ga0247843, IMG submission 192420) | Freshwater microbial communities from meromictic Lake La Cruz, Castile-La Mancha, Spain - LaCruzMarch2017_8m | ecosystem: Environmental > Aquatic > Freshwater > Lake | place: Spain...
TGCTTCGATTAATGTTCCCCAACCATCTGCCTTAGTTGTAAATGCCGCAATTGCTTCGCCAATTGCTTGTTTCGGAGGTAACGGAAATATAATTGTAACAGCTGCGGGTGGAACACCTAGCTATACCGGAACGGGGTCATATAGTGTTTCTGTTGGAACCTACACCTATCCTGTAACAGATAACAACGGATGTTTAACTTCAGCAACTATTACAATTAATCAGCCTACAGCGTTAATTGCTAATGCGGTAATTAGCACTCCTATTGCTTGTAATGGGGGAAGCGCAACTATTCTTGTTACCGGTGTTGGAGGAACACAAAACTATTCAGGCACAGGAAGCTTCTCTGCATTAGCTGGCATACAATCTTACACTGTAATTGATGCAAATGGATGTACCAATACTGCATCGATTAACGTAGTCCAGCCAACGCAATTAAGTAGCGTTATCTCAAGTCAAAACGTAACATGTAATGGAATAAACAATGGTTCTGCTATTGTTACTGCCAATGGTGGAACACCTAATTACTCTTATTTATGGAGTAATGGTGCAACAACAGCCAGTGTTTCCAATTTAGCACCCGGTGCATATTCAGTAACGGTTACGGATACGAATGGATGTCAAAGCGTTTCGAATGTTAATATTACCCAACCGACGGTATTAACAAGTACTGTTGTTCAAACAGCGAGTATTTTGTGTTTCGGAGGAACTGGCTCCGTGTTAATATCTGCTAACGGGGGAAGCGCTCCTTATATTGGAACAGGTAGCCAATCGGTTGTTGTGGGTAATCAATCCTTTACTATTACCGATGCCAATGGATGTACCTCTACGTCTTCCATATTAATCACACAACCTACCCAGCTAATCGCTTCTGCTACTCAAACAACGCCTGTTCTTTGTTTCGGTGGACAAGCCACGGTTGCTGTAACAGGAATCGGGGGAACTGTAGCATATTCAGGTACAGGATCCTTTAACTCTTTTGCTGGAAATAATTCCTACACGATTCAAGATGCCAACGGATGTACCTCCTCTATCACCTTATTAATTAGTCAACCAACTGCAGTAACAGCCACGTTCAACAACACGAGCGTAACATGTTTTGGACTAAGCAATGGAAGTTCAACTGTGAGTGTAACTGGCGGTACTCCGGGGTACACCTACCTTTGGAATACAGGTTCAACAACCAATTCCATCAACAACCAACTTGCTGGAAACTATTCACTTCAAGTAACGGATGCAAACGGCTGTATTTTTAACTTGAATACTACAATTACTCAACCGACGCCTATTGTAGCAACAGCTAATGTAATTTTACCAATCGCATGTTTTGGTGGACAAGCAATTGTTCTTGTGAATGGAGCTGGCGGAACACCAGGATATAGTGGGAATGGGACATTTAATGAATTTGCTGGAACGCACACATATGTTTTAATCGACCAAAATGGCTGTATCGATTCTACAACAATTACAGTAACACAACCTGCCGCCTTTACTGCGGTTGCAAGCATTACTTCACCTATCGCATGTAACGGTGGTCAAGCAACAGTTGTAGTTACTGGAACCGGAGGAACGGCACCACACACTGGTACAGGAACCTTTATTGTAACACCTGGGACGTATACATACACCATCATTGATGCTAATGGTTGTTCAGCTACTACTACAATTACAGTTACTCAACCCGCAGTTCTCTCTGCCACAGCAACGATAATTAGTCCTATTCTATGTAACGGAGGCACTGCTCAGGTTCAAGTAAGTGCGATTGGAGGTTCCCTTCCATATAGCGGAACGGGAATATTCACCGTTGTTTCTGGTACATTCAATTATTTGGTTACTGACGGAAATGGCTGTAATGCCAATACAAGTATTTCAGTGCCTCAGCCACCGCTACTTGTAACGAATGTTGCTTCAACGAATATCACTTGCTTTGGAGCAAATAATGGATCCGCTATCGTATTTAATTCAGGAGGAGTTGCACCGCTTTCAGTCCTTTGGTCTAATGGATCAACATCGAATAGTATAGCCGGCCTATCACCCGGAAATTACTCCGTTACAGTGACCGACGCGAACGGTTGTCAGAACGTAAATCCATTTATTATTACTCAACCAACCAGCTTGATTGCATCGGCAAATCAAATAAGCCCAATTTTATGTTTCAATGGAAATGCAACCGTAACTGTTTCAGCCGTCGGAGGTACTGCACCATACACCGGAATCGGGACTTTCTTTCCTATAGCTGGAAGTTATCTATACACTGTTACAGACGCCCAAGGATGTGTCGACACAGCAGCAATTATAGTAACACAGCCTGCTGCATTATCTGTTACTGCAACAATAGTTAGTCCTATCGCTTGCTTTGGTGGTCAAGCAACCGTAAATGTCTCTGCCAATGGCGGCGTTGCACCATATACGGGAATCGGGAATTTCAATGTTTCGAGTGGAAATCAATCATTCACAGTAACCGATGCGAATGGATGTGCATTTGTTATTTCATTATTTGTACCACAACCTGCTCCATTAATTTCACCAATATCTGCTCAAAATGTGAGCTGTTTCAATGCGGGTAATGGATCTGCCACAGCGAATCCAATTGGAGGAACTCCAGGATATCAATATTCATGGTCAACTGGTGGAACAGGACAAACCATAAATAATTTGATTCCAGGTTTATACACAGTAAATGTTACCGATGCAAACGGTTGTCAAACAACAAATCAAATTACAATAACACAGCCTACCGTGTTATCAATCAATGCTACACTATCCTCACCGGTATTTTGTTTCGGCGGGAATGCCGTGGTTTCAATTAGCGCCAATGGTGGAACCCCAACATATACAGGAACCGGTAATTTCAATCAAGCAGCAGGAACGACCACCTATTATATTACAGATGCGAATGGGTGTATTGACTCCATAGCATTTACTGTTGTTCAACCAGCACAATTAATTGCAAGTGTTTTACAAACCACCAATGTGCTTTGTTTTGGTGGAACGGCCACAGTTTTGGTTAGCGCAACCGGAGGAACTCCATCTATAACTGGAATTGGCAATTTCACAGTCTCTGCGGGATTGAACAGCTATACTGTCACAGATAACTATGGCTGCCAAGACACCACGTCCATATTTATCTCTCAACCTACATTACTTGTAGCAAATGCTACCCAAACATCGGCTGTTCTATGTAACGGTGGTAATGCTGTTATTAATGTAAGCGCATCGGGTGGTACACCAGGATATATCGGACAAGGAAACGTAACGGTAATTGCAGGTACATACAGCTACACGGTATCAGATATCAATGGATGTATTGCGAACACCACAATCACCGTAGTTCAACCGAATCCTTTACAAGCCATCGCTAATATTACTTCTCCGATTGTCTGTAACGCAGGCACGGGTGTCATTACGGTAAGTGGAACCGGAGGTACTGCACCTTACACTGGAACTGGTTCATTCACTGTTGTTGCAGGAACCTACACGTATCCAATTGTTGACGCGAATGGCTGTTCATCCGCTGTCACCATTACGATCACCCAAGCGCCTGTATTGACCTTAAGTTTAACCCAAACCAATGTAAATTGTAATGGGTTCGCTACCGGGTCTATTACTGCAAACCCAGCAGGTGGGCAGGGACCATACACCTATTTATGGAGTAACAGCCAAACCACTCAAACCGTTTCAAACTTACTTGCCGGGGCGTATAATGTGGTAGTAACGGATAACCTGGGTTGTACTGTAAATGGTAATACGACGATTACCCAACCTTTAGCGCCAATTCTTCTTCAGGAATCACATACAAACATTTTATGTTTTGGAAATAACACAGGGTCCATTGATTTATCAGTGAGTGGTGGTACCTCCCCGTATACATACAGCTGGAGCAACAGTTCCACGACCCAAGACATTCAGAATTTAATCGCGGGAACCTATAATGTTACGGTAACGGATGCAAACGGTTGTATTGCGGTTATGAGCATCAACGTAACTCAACCTGCCATTCCGCTAAGTGTAGGATACACCACAACAAATGTTAGTTGTTTTGGATTGAGCGATGGCTCCATTGACGTTACGCCTCTGGGTGGAACTGGGCCTTTTACCTACTTCTGGACCACGGGACTTGCATCACAAGACTTAAGTAATATACCTGCAGGCCAATACATTATAGCGATAACCGATGCTAACAATTGTGTTACATCTGCACAAATCACAGTCAACCAACCAACGGCACCCCTTAGTGGAACGATCACACAACTTCCTATCACATGTTATGGTGCTAATGATGGTCAACTTACGGCGAATGCAAATGGTGGCACCGCTCCTTATTCATATACGTGGTCGCCTTCTGGTCAAACCGGAAGTATTGCTAGTATGTTAGCGCCAGGGACCTACGTGGTGTCTATAGTTGATGCAAATGGATGTACTGCTTCTGCAACAGACTTACTTGCAACACCTCCATCCTTGATTGCTCAAATGAATATTTCAGATAATATCGTTTGTTTACCTTCCATCGCAACCGTTACCAATGCGAGTGTTGGAAGCTTTAATAGTGTTCTTTGGACTTTATCTAATGGGCAGTCATTTACGTCAAACCAATTCACCTTGAATTTAACTTCTGTTGGTTGTATTGATATCACCTTGTTAATTACAAATGCAAATGGATGCACGGCTGATACAACCATAAGTGATGCGATTTGCGTTATTCCTGGTCCAACGGCTGCATTTTCAACCGCAAGTCCTGAAATCGATTTCAGTACCGGTGAACTTTCATTTATAAATAATTCCACAAATTATATTGGATCAATTTGGCAGTTTGGTGATGGAACTTCAGCTACCCTTGATAATCCGATTCACACCTATCCTGCAGCTACGATTGATAGCTATAATGTAATGTTAGTAGTATATGACGCAAACGGTTGTAGTGATACCGCATATTCGGTTGTCGAAAGTAACGACATAGTTCGATTAACGGTTCCAAATGGGTTTACCCCAAATGGGGATGGATTAAATGATATCTTCATTCCTGTAGTTAGTAATTCCGACCAAATTAAGTTTTATAGGTTCGAAGTATACAACCGATGGGGACAATTGGTTTTTGAATCAACAAAACCAGGTGAAGGTTGGGATGGTAAATTCAATGGAAAGCAAGCTCAATTTGGCGTATATAACTGGATTGTTCGCTTTGAGGTTCCTGAGAATGAACCTGTTAATGCGAATGGGCACGTGACCTTAATCAAGTAATTTTTCCTTGTACAAAAAACGTTTTTGAATCGATTCAAACGGACGATATATGTAGTACGCGTTCCCATTATGAATACGTATTTTCTCCACATATTTATGATAAATACGATGCTTAGATTGAATGAGCCCCGTTCGCAAATCAATCTTTCCAAGGTAGCTTATCCCGTCCTTTTCAAAAACGGCATACAGGGATTGAGTCGTATTGTCCTTTAATATGATGCGTTTCCAACCTGTTTTATCCTTATGATAATGGAACAACAAGGGTACGGAACGCAGCTCTTTCCCAAAGGCGTCATATACAGAAATAAGGTCAGTTTGAAAATTTAAGACATAAATACTGTCGTGAATCTTAAATAAGGGAGCGAAGGGAACCTTATAATAAATCGATTGTGTAAAATAAGTAGCACCAACCCATATTTGGGCATCTACTCCCGTTTCTATTTCTTTTTGTTTAGCCCATAATCGCCTTCGAACATCCACCCACTTATACTCGGATCGATATAACTCCATCATCAAGAGGTCTTCCACATGAATGAGTTTACGATACGAAGAATCAATACGGTCTAAGCTAAAATAATCGAACGCGGGATAGTACTCATTGAAGTTAGAAAAAAACAATTTACTAGTAGTTGTATCTACGATGGGTAAAATATAGTCAATAAAATATTCCTTGGGAATGTTGTAAAGGCTGAGCGAATCGCCTTGAACAGCAACATGAAACACCTCTTCTTGGCATATTACATGGATATTATCCCGGTAGTCTTTAATCAAATTTATTCCAATTCCTTCCACTGAAATACTATCTTTTATCCTATTCCCATCATACCATAAAATAGCATTTTTATGCCCAGAACGCTTTGGATAGACAAGCAATAAATAGTCACCATTCTCTGTTAGCTCAAAGTCTGCTACATGAAATTCTGTTGATTTAAAAACCGTATCCGGAATACCGGGCGCCTTGATCACCACCTGATTCATAGATTGCCTTTTTATTGGCTTTAAAATCAACTTGATATGAATCGTATCCTCGGCACCCCGAAGCACTGCTTGTCGATAACTTGCGGGTTCATACATCGGATGTTCTGAACTGACGTAAAAGGTTTCCGAAAAATCGCTCCATGTGAAATGAGAAAATCCAGTATAATTGGTGCGTTTAATTTGCATTGAATCCCCCATAGAAAGGCTTAGGCTTACATTCGCTACAGGTTCCAACGAATTTCTATCAAGACAAGTAATCGTAATGTGATGCTGTGCAGTGAGGACATTGACAGCAAACCATAATAATAAAAAAGAGATAAATTTCAAGAAGCTAGTTTAATTGAACTAACGCCAAACCACCAAAAATAAAACGTTAAACGATGAAATTCCACCCGAAGGTATCCTCCACTTTACCGATTTTTAATGCATCCATGTGACTTTTAATGCGATTGGATAAGGATCGAGACTCCATCGATGGTAACTTAAAGACTTCATCGTAATATCCAATTACATCAATTTGCGCTAAGGTAGCCGCGGTACCTGCACCAAATGCATCTTGCAGGGTTCCATTTCGAAAGGCCTCAACAACCTCCTCAACGGTCACCTTTCGCTCCTCTACTACGACACCCCAAGACAATGCGAGCTCAATGATCGAACGCTTAGTGACACCTCGAAGAATGGTGTCTTGGTCTTCAGACGGCGTAATTAAGACATCATTGATTAAGAACATGATATTCATCGTACCGGACTCTTCAATGTACTTATGTTCTTTGGCGTCTGTCCATACGAGTTGATGAAAATTCTGGTCTTGCGCCTGCTTTGCAGGATATAAACTTGCCCCATAATTTCCTGCCGCCTTTGCTCTTCCTACCCCACCTTCAGCAGCACGGGTATAGAAGGGTTCTATCTTAACACGAACGGGCTCTGAATAATAGTTTCCAACCGGAGAAAGTAAAATCATAAACTTGTACGTTTCCGAAGGTTTTATGCCTACCCAGGCATCGGTTGCGAACATAAACGGACGGATATATAGGGAGAATCCTGGCTTATTAGGCACCCATTGAGAATCAATTTCCACTAATTTTCGAACGCATTCCAAAAATAACTCCTCCGGCACCTCAGGCATACACATGCGTCTTGCTGATTCGTTAAATCGCTTGGCGTTCATGTTCGGACGAAAAATAGAAAGCCCCCCTTGTTCATGCTTATACGCCTTAAGTCCTTCAAAAATGCTCTGACCATAATGAATCGCTGACATTGCTGGATGCATAGGAATATCTTGAAACGGTAAGATTTTAGGATCCTGCCATTTGCCATCCGCGTACTCCATGAGAAACATGTGGTCCGTAAACACTCTTCCAAATGGAAGGTTATCCCAATCCACACTATTCAATCCTGAAACCGTACACTGCTCCACGGATATGGTAAGTTCAGATGTTGCCATTCTTTAAAAATTGAATGCGAATATACGCCTAAATTGCATCGCTAACAACTAATTTTGGCCGAAGCAAAGTAATAAATGTTACTTTTACTCGTAATCTAATTCATGTCGAAAAATCCAAAAGACATTCTGTCAACCTATTGGGGATTCAGCGATTTTCGCCCTTCACAAAAACCAATTATTGATGCTGTACTTAACAACAAGGATGTTCTTGCCCTGCTTCCAACAGGAGGTGGAAAGTCTATTTGTTTTCAAGTTCCTGGATTATCAAAGGGAGGACTTACCTTAGTTGTTTCACCACTCATTGCCTTGATGGACGACCAAGTAAAATCACTAAAATCAAAGGGCATAAAAGCCTGTGCAGTAACGAGTGCCATGGGATATCGGGAAATAGACATCCTGTTAAACAACGCTGCCCTTGGCGCTTATGACTTTCTTTACTTGTCTCCAGAACGAATACAAACGAGTTTATTTCGTGAACGCTATAAACAGATGCCAATACAGTTAATTGTTATTGATGAAGCACATTGTATTTCGGAGTGGGGTCATGACTTTCGTCCCTCCTACTTGAACATTCGCGTGTTGCGCGAGGACAACCCGAATATTCCCATGATTGCACTCACGGCTACTGCGACGCAACGCGTAAAAGACGACATCGTAGCATCCCTTCAATTGAAGGATCCATTTATTCATGAAGTGAGCTTTTATCGAGAAAATTTGAGTTATGAAGTAATCAGCACACCGAATAAACTGGGAAGCATCATTGCGTATTGCAATGGAAAAATGCACATGACCGGAATCGTGTATTGTTCAACCCGAAAAGCAGTCAAAGAATTAGCAAAGGTATTTATGTCTAATAAACTCACGGCAAGCATGTATCATGGGGGCATGAGCCCGGCAGACCGAAGGGATTCATTAGCCCGATGGATGTCTGGAGATAGTCCTGTGATGATTGCAACCAATGCGTTTGGAATGGGTATCGACAAGCCAAATGTACGCTACGTATTGCACCACGACTTCCCCGATAACCTGGAATCCTATGTTCAAGAGGCTGGACGGGGAGGAAGAGATGGGTTACAAGCACGATCCATCGTGTTTATAGACGGAAACGAAGAGGCTTCGTTCGAGCAGGCGTTTATCATTAAGTTCCCAGAAATTAGTCTCATTAAAAAGGTGTATTTACACCTATTAAGTTATTTAAGAATAGCTATCGGTTCGGGAAAAAACGAAACGTATCCAACGGATTTAAACCTACTTGCAAAAGAACTTTCCATGAGCTATATTCAGCTCTACAACATCATTAAAATCCTTGAACTCAATCAAGAATTACACTTTAATGAATCCACCTTTCACTCCCCAAAAGTGCGCCTAATAGTGCATGGGCTAGACCTCTACAATTTTCAGATCAAACACCCTGTAATCCATCCGATCATTCAATTTATAGAACAAATCACCGGAGGAGAAGATGTATTGGGATCAGGATTCAACCCCAGTAAAGTTTCCTCCGCATTGAAAATAAGTGAACCTCAATTAGAGGAATACCTCGCTTTTCTAGACGCAAATGGAATTATTGAATACACTCCTGCGATTCATTTACCCACCCTCCTGTTTCTGAATGAACGAAGACCCGATGAATATTTTCAATTATCCTATGAAGCCTATACCCAGCGAAAATCCCTGGCCAAAGAAAAATTAGACTCCGTATCGTCCTTTTTAAGCGCTACAGATTGTCGTTCACAGCATATTTTGGCGTATTTCGGTCAAAAAACTGAACCTTGCGGTACGTGTGATAATTGTCAAAAAGCAAACTTACCTATAGAACAAACTGAAGCCTTTATTCTTGAAGCCTTAAACATTCCCCTTGGTTATCTGGACTTAATTGAGCGGATTCCATTGCCCAAGGAGGCCTTAAAACGCGTGATTCGAGACATGCAACTAACCCAAAAAATTCAACTTATCGACGGGAAATTTTACCGTTAAATCGTTCCTATTGAAAAAAATCCTGCTTCCAAATACGTTTGGTCCTGAATCACTTACGCCCCTACTTTTCGCTGCATGTGTGGTTGGGCATGAACTCATCTCTAAAACTGAAATCCCATGGCATATTCAAGCGTTTCTTTACTTGGGGTTAGTTGGGCTAATGCTGAGATTTAACAATCATCATCGCAGTTTCCTTGTGCTATTACCCATAGTTGTGCTTCACACCCTTTTGGGCATGGGTACTAGGGAAATAAACTCGCCAACATCGCGCAAGGAAGGCCATGTATATCAAATCCTTGAAATAAAAGCTTCCCGCAGCACCTTTGTGCAGGTAGTTGGACAAATCCATGAACTTAAGCGCGGAAGCTTACATCCTACTCGCGAAAAAACCTTGTGTTTAATTGACCCTAAAAAACCCTTACACCGTGGTGATTTCATATATACCCTAGCGCTTGCTAGCGCTATAAAAAACTCGGGTAATCCCGGAAGTTTTGATATGAAAAACTACTATTTGACAAAGGGAATTCATCAGCAAAGTTTTATTAATCAGAATTACATTAAAATAGGCCACGTAGAACGTTGGGATTCCTGGATTCATGCCTTACGAACGTGGTTTAATGAGTCTTTTGAACGTCACTTGAGCGGATCTGAACTTGGATTAGCGAAAGCCTTACTGCTGGGTAATACAATAGACGTGAGTCAAAAAAGCAAAGAATCCTTTGCGGCAACCGGTGCAATTCACGTCTTGGCGGTTTCGGGCATGCATGTTGCCTTATTTGCTGAATTACTGTTGTTTAGTATTGGATTATTCCCTCGGTTTATTTCGCGAAATCGGGCAATCCTTTTCATACTAATGATCTTGTGGTGTTATGCGTGGCTCACGGGATTTTCTGCTTCGGTGTTGCGTTCTGTTACCATGTTTTCACTTATTCAAATCGGATTACTGCTGCAACGTTCGGCACATCCGAATTACCTGTTGTTTTGGTGCGCTTATTTTATGTATTTATTTGACCCTACTTGCATTTACGATATCGGTTTTCAACTTTCCTTCTGCGCTGTATTTGGAATCCAAAACTATAAAACACGTATTTATTCCCTTTGGTCACCTCCTTATAAAATACTCAAGGGGATTTGGGAACACACCACAGTGGCCATAGCTGCACAACTTTTTACAGTGCCTTTGATTTTATATTATTTCCATACGTTTCCCAACTATTTCCTTATTGCCAACTTGGGTATTGTTGTACTTTCGGGCATTTCGATGTATCTGGGTTTTGGATTTTTACTGCTCGGCTGGATTCCAATACTTGGGAGCTTGATCGGTAAAATATTTAGCATTTCCCTCACCATAATGAATCAATTTATAGGCATCATCGCTCAAATACCGGGAGCCGTGGAGGGTGGATTTTCGCTGTCAACCGGACAACTCGTACTCGTAATTCTTGGGCTCTTTTGGATCCTGCACAGTTACGCACCTTTGTGGACTAAATATACATTGGGATTAGGTCTTATCTTAGGATTGAGTGGGATTCGACACAACAATCAAATGGAAAGCCATTTAATGATTTTAAATTCGAATTCTCCCGTGCTGATTTACAAAGAAAAAACACATGTAATGATTTTTTCTGGCCCAAGAAATTCACAAAAAACGTTGGACCGCTTATTCGAGGACTATCAGAAAATATACCCATGTAGCACGTCACATATTCACAACGTAGCGGAGCAGTCTAACGTTCGCATTAAGGGTATTTCCCTCACCTTTAGGCACGAGACTATTGCGATACGCGGAAGAAAAATATATTCACTTGTGCAAAAACCAACGCAAGAATGGGTCTTGCTAACGCTCGATCAAAAAACCAAACCCATACGGGCGGCAATAAAACTATCGATTTAGTTTCCTGTCATATTCAAGATATAATTCACGGCATTGGCTGCATTTACAAAACCTCCGGAAATACACACTTGATTCATTTTCAGCTTCTTTTTAGTTCCAGGAACTAAGACCTTCTTTTTGTATGGCGTTGTTGTTTTCATCAACACCTCTTTCACTTGAACAGCGGATAAGGTAGGGAAATAACTTCGAATTAAAGCGGCAACCCCCGCAGTTGCAGGACAAGCCATTGATGTACCTGAAGCATCTTCATATTTTCCATCCGGAACCGTTGAGTAAATATCTACTCCTGGGGCAAAAAAGTCTACGGTTGTTGCACCGTAATTTGAAAACTCTGCCAGTATTTTTTTAGGCTTACGAGATGCCCCTGAAGCTCCCACATCAATCCAATTCGGGAAGGTAGTTCCTGAATTCGCTTTGCGTGTAGGATAAGAATCTTCCAAGTCTTTATCTTTGGCATCATTCCCAGCAGCATGAATTAAAAGCACATCGTGATCCATGGCATATTTTACCGCCTCATCCACGTATTCTTTGTGAAGCACGTAATATTTTCCAAAGGACATATTGATTACCCGCGCTCCATTCTCTACCGCATACCGAATGGCATTGGCAACATCTTTATCTCGCTCATCTCCGTTCGGTACTGCACGAAGTACCATTATACGGGCATTATTAGAAACTCCATCAATACCGATTCCATTTCCACGCGTTCCGGCGATGATTCCGGAAACGTGCGTTCCGTGCATGGCATCTGGCCCTTCGTAACGGTTGCAGCCATACATGCGCTGTGACAAATTATTGGGATCGTCGCCAACCACCAGTGTTCGAACGCTATCCGCATCTATAGCTGCCATCTTTACTTGGCCTTCGAATGAACTCAAAGCACCCGTAATTTCATGATCCAACTGCTCTGGGGTCAAGGCAATAAAAAACAACTTGCTTCGGCTTTGAATTTTCTTTTCTTGCTCGTTCTGAGGTACATAGTTAGCGTTTGTCTCTTTCGAAAACACGCCATTTGAAGCATCTTTAACATGCTGGATATAATCTGCAAGCATTTTAATGTTTTGATACGTGGCCACATTGTTAGCAAGCTCCTCTTCATACTTCTTCTTTTGGATTTGATACGTCTCAAAACGTTCTTTGTCCGAAGCAGGAATTTCGTCCGTCCGTTTGTCACCAAAATATTTTCTGTCAAGAAAAACCAATCGCTTCAATTCGCTTGCTTCATCTTTTATATCCTGTGTTGCTCCACCCAAAAAAGACCAACCATGCACGTCATCAATATATCCGTTGTGATCATCATCTAACCCATTTCCCTGGATTTCATCTTCGTTGACCCAAATCACATCCGTTAAGTCTTCATGGTCGGTTTCAACCCCACTATCGATTACCGCAACAATCACCGGAATCGACTTTTTTCCAGTAAGAATATCATAAGCCTCATTGGCCGCGGTTCCGTATACCTTGTCTTTTTTAGGACTTTTTAAATACCAATTGATTTCCTCTTTTGGTTGAGCAAAACCAAGGAAACTAGTAAGAGCCCATAGGGTTAAAATGCTGCATATTCTCTTCATATGTTTGTAATTTAGTCGGTGAAGATAATAAATTCTTATCACTAAATTTGATACCGATATAAAGGATATTTAATCAGCCATTCCGAACAATTATTCTAATTTTGCAATGAAAAAAATAATCAAATGATACAAGAAACACAATGCTTAATTATCGGTTCTGGTCCTGCAGGATACACTGCTGCTATATATGCTGCCCGTGCGGACATGAAACCGGTGATGTATGAAGGGCTGCAGCCTGGAGGCCAATTAACCACGACGAATGAAGTAGAAAATTTCCCGGGATATCCCGATGGAATTAGCGGCCCCGAAATGATGGTTCAATTGCGCGATCAAGCGCTGCGATTTGAAACGGATGTGCGCGCTGGATTCATCACTAAGGTTGATTTTTCTGGTGATATCCACAAGTGTTGGGCAGATGACGGCACCGAAATACACGCTCAAACGATAATTATTGCTACCGGAGCCACCGCAAAATATCTTGGACTAGAAAGTGAACAAAAATATCTTCAATCCGGTGGTGGCGTATCGGCCTGTGCGGTTTGCGACGGCTTTTTCTATCGCGGACAAGAGACAGTTATCGTAGGTGCAGGAGATTCAGCGTGTGAGGAAGCACATTATTTGTCTAAACTATGTACAAAAGTTACCATGCTCGTGCGAAAAAATGAATTTAGGGCCTCAAAAATCATGGCAGAGCGTGTTAAAAACACACCCAATATTGAGATTTTATTCGATACGGAAACCGAAGAAGTATTGGGCGATGGTCAGTTGGTAACTGGCGTTCGAGCGAAAAATAACGTGACGGGCACTAGCATTGAAATTCCTTGTACTGGATTTTTTGTTGCCATTGGTCATAAACCAAACACAGACATCTTCGTAGATTACCTGCACTTAGACGAAACCGGGTATATTAAATATGAACAACCGGGTACATCAAAAACAAACGTTACAGGGGTGTTTGTTGCAGGAGATGCGGCAGATAAAACCTATCGACAAGCCATTACCGCTGCGGGAACCGGATGCATTGCTGCGTTAGATGCAGAACGCTATCTGGCGAGTAAGCATTAATACCCAACTTGTGATCTGATAAAGGACAGCCGAGCTGTCCTTTTTTTTGTAGTTCGTAATTCTAGAGCCGATGAAAAAAAGGCGAATAAAGTGCAATTAATTGGGATCAACGTGTTGCAAATCCAACGAAAAAGGTAAATTTGCTCGCGATATAAAACCAAACATCCAAAACTATGGATACAAGTTCAAATATAAATTATCTGCCACTGCTGATGCAAGTTGCTGTTGCAGCGGGATTTGTAGTTTTCACCCTTGTTGCTACCCACTTGTTAACACCACGGGTAAAAACAAAAAGCAAAGAAGAAAACTTCGAATGCGGTATCGAAGCACAAGGAAATGCTAGATTCCCTGTTTCTATCCGGTATTTCATGACCGCAATTCTTTTCGTGCTATTCGATGTGGAAGTGATTTTCTTTTATCCGTATGCGGTTAATTTTTACCAACTCAAACTTGAAGGGCTTTTAGCTGTTGTTATGTTTGTAGCCTTCTTTTTGGTTGGCTTTATTTACGTTCGTAAAAAAGGAGCATTAGAATGGGAAAAATAGAAGATTTAGAAGTAATTAACGGCGAAGGATATCAACTCACTTCCCTAGACAAAGCAGTTGCCTTAGCAAGATCAAATTCCGTTTGGCCACTTCCGTTTGCAACTTCATGCTGTGGCATTGAATTTATGGCCACCATGGGTTCGACATATGACCTCTCGCGATTTGGAATGGAGCGCATGAGCTTCACCCCTCGACAAACTGACCTATTGATTGTGGCAGGAACCATTTCCAAGAAATTGGCACCAGTTCTTCAAAAAGTGTATGAGCAAATGGCAGAACCAAAATGGGTACTCTCGGTAGGCGCGTGTGCTTCATCAGGAGGTATTTTTGATACCTACAGCGTTCTTCAAGGCATTGATCGAATTATTCCTGTAGACGTATATGTTCCCGGATGCCCGCCTCGCCCGGAACAAATTATTGACGGTGTTATTAACATCCACAAGCTTGTTAAACATGAACCAATGCGTAGACGGTACAGTGAAGAATATCGCCATTTATTGGATACTTACGAAATAGAAATAACGAATTCTGAACATGACAAATAACGAGCTTCTCGACGCGTTGCATGAACATCTTGGAACGAAATTAATCGCTTCAGAAGTTCTTTTCGATACCCTGGTCATTGAGGTCTCTGCCACAGAGGCATATGGGGTAATTGAATTTTTAAAGAACGATTCCGCACTTTCCTTTAATTTCTTAACCTTGATAGGCGCTGTTCATTATCCGGAAGAAAAAGGAAGAGAACTATGTGTTGTTTATCACATGCACAGCTGGAAAAATGCCATTCGCCTTCGCATTAAATCCTACCTTCCGCAAGAAAATCCAAGCATTAAAAGTCTAACCCCCTTGTTTGATGGGGCAAACTGGCAGGAACGAGAAACATTCGATTTTTTCGGAGTTAAATTCGAAGGACATCCAAACTTGACGCGAATACTAAATATGGATGATATGGATTATCATCCGATGCTAAAGCAATATCACCTGGAGGATGAGACACGCGAGGATAAAGATGATCGATTTTTTGGACGTTAATAGTTGAACCATGGAACATACTGATAATCTTATTACACTTTCGAACGGCCAAGTACTCTCCAAAGAAACTATTGATGGAGATATTGCAACGATCAATTTTGGCCCTACTCACCCCGCTACGCATGGTATTTTTCAAAACATACTTACCGTTGATGGAGAAAAAATTCTAACCTCGGTGCAAACCGTTGGTTATATTCACCGGGCCTTTGAAAAACTCGCAGAACGCAGGCCTTACAATCAAATTACGCCAATCACCGACCGTTTAAATTATTGCTCCTCCCCGATCAATAATCTCGGGTGGCACATGACTGTTGAAAAATTACTTCAAGTAGAAGTTCCAAAACGCGTGCAATATATGCGTGTGATTATCATGGAATTAGCGCGTATTGCCGATCATTTAATTTGCGATTCGATCATCGGAGTGGATACCGGTGCGCTTACCAGTTTCTTTTATCCCTTCTATGAACGAGAGAAGATTTACGAACTTTATGAAGAAATATGTGGCGCTCGGCTCACAACCAACCTAGGTAGGATTGGTGGGTTCGACAAAGACTTTACCCCCGTATTTCATCAGAAATTAAAAGAATTCCTTAAAACCTTTCCCAAGGCTTTTGAAGAATGGAACGGTATGCTTGAACGTAACCGTATTTTTATGGACCGAACTAGAGGAGCAGGTCCCATTTCTGCGGAACGCGCGTTAGCCTACGGATTTACTGGTCCAAACCTTAGGGCTGCTGGCGTGGATTACGATGTTCGAGTGATGCATCCGTATTCGTCCTATGAAGATTTCGATTTCACCATTCCAGTGGGTGTTAATGGCGATACCTATGACCGATTTATGGTGCGTCAAGAAGAAATCCGTCAAAGTTTACGAATTATCCACCAAGCATATAATAATTTACCCGAAGGGCCTTTCCATGCAGATATCCCAGAATTCTTTCTGCCAGATAAAAAGGATGTGTACAACAATATGGAGGCCTTGATTTATCATTTCAAAATTGTGATGGGTGAAAGCGAGGTGCCCGTTGGAGAAGTATATCACAGTGTAGAAGGTGGCAATGGAGAATTGGGTTATTATCTCATTAGCGATGGTGGAAGAGCCCCTTACAGACTACAATTTAGAAGACCTTGTTTTATTTATTACCAAGCCTATCCTGAAATGATTTCGGGAGCAAACATCAGCGATGCGGTTGTTACCTTAAGCAGCATCAATGTCATTGCAGGTGAATTAGATGCATAAGATATGAGCCAAACCACACAACCCGTATTTGACCCAAATGAAGTTGTTGTTTTTTCAGACGCAATGATAAAACAGATGAATGAGGTTGTCAATAAATTCCCACAGGATAAAGAAAAAAGCGCCATAATCCGAATTTTACACCTTGCCCAAGCTGAATATGCTTGGTTAAGTGTTCCTGTAATGAATAAAATTGCTGAGTTCTTGAAGATTCAACCCATTGAAGTATACGAAGTCGCTACCTTTTACACTATGTTCCATTTACAACCGGTGGGAAAACACGTGTTGGAAGTTTGCCGAACTGGACCTTGTATGCTTGTAGGAAGTGATCAACTCATACAGCATATTGAACATAAATTAAACATCAAGGTTGGTGAAACTACCTCAGATGGTATGTTTACCCTAAAAACAGCGGAATGCTTAGGCGGTTGCGGATATGGACCCTTATTGCAATGTCGAAATACATACCACGAGCACTTAACCATTGAAAAAGCAGACGCCTTAATTGAACAATACCGAAACGGTGAAATCCAGTAAGCCTGATTGATATGAAAAACAGAAGATTGTTATTAGAACATGTGGATGTTCCCGGAATTGATGGAATCGAGGTCTATGTAAAGCATGGTGGCTATGCCTCACTTGAAAAAGCACTTAAAAAAATGTCCCCGGAAGATGTTTTGGAGGAAGTAAAGAAATCAGGGTTGCGCGGACGTGGAGGCGCTGGTTTCCCCACAGGCATGAAATGGTCTTTTCTCGCAAAACCAGAAGGTGTTCCTAGATATTTGGTGTGCAATGCCGACGAATCGGAGCCTGGAACATTTAAAGATCGGTATTTGATGGAGAAGTTGCCGCATTTATTAATCGAAGGAATGATCCTTTCTTCGTTTGCCCTAGGTGCAAATCAATCTTATATCTACATCCGCGGTGAATTCATGTATGTATTGAACATCCTGGAAAAAGCCATTGCTGAAGCCTATGCCAAAGGATATTTAGGGAAAAATATATTGGGAAGCGGCTACGATTTAGATTTAGTGGTGACTCCTGGAGGAGGAGCCTACATTTGTGGAGAAGAAACAGCGCTTTTAGAATCGTTGGAAGGGAAACGTGGAAATCCGCGCATTAAACCGCCATTTCCTGCTGTAAAAGGACTTTGGGGTTGCCCTACCGTTGTTAACAACGTAGAATCAATTGCTGCGGTTGTGCCAATCGTGCGCGACGGTGGTGATGCTTATGCGGCCATTGGGATTGGGAGAAGTACTGGAACCAAATTAATTTCTGCCTGCGGTAATTTAGCCCGACCAGGGGTTTATGAAATCGATTTAGGATTAAGTGTTGAAGAGTTCATTTATGGCGACGATTATTGCCGTGGCATTGCCAACGGTAAACAGTTGAAAGCCTGCGTTCCTGGAGGTTCTTCTGTCCCAATTTTACCACATTTTCTGGTAACGAAAACAGCTACGGGAGAGGATCGCTTGATGACCTATGAAAGTTTGGCTGAAGGTGGATTTTCAAGTGGATCCATGCTTGGGTCCGGAGGGTTTATTATATTCGACGAAGATCAGTGCATTGTGAGAAACACATGGAATTTCGCTCGGTTCTATGCCCATGAATCATGCGGACAATGTTCTCCGTGTCGCGAAGGCACCGGTTGGATGGAAAAAGTCTTGTCGAGAATTGAACACGGACAAGGCCACATGCATGACATCGACTTATTAGCGGATATTAACAAGAAAATTGAAGGAAATACCATTTGTCCTTTAGGTGATGCTGCTGCATGGCCAGTGGCTGCTGCAATTCATCATTTCAGGGAAGAATTCGAATGGCACATCAAGCATCCTTCTGAGGCTCAGACAAGAAACTATGGTTTAATTCAGCAACCAGTGGTTGCCTAACGTATTGATGATGGTAAAAGTAACAATCGACGGAATAGAAGTTGAGGTAGAAGCGGGTACAAGCATATTAAATGCAGCCCGTAAAATCGGTGGTGATGCCGTTCCACCTGCCATGTGCTACTACAGTAAACTTCCTGGAACGGGTGGTAAATGTAGAACGTGTTTAGTAGAAGTTGCTGCAGGATCTACTGCAGACCCTAGACCTATGCCTAAACTCGTTGCCTCCTGCTCTACCCCAGTGCAAGACGGGATGGTCGTTAATAATAAAACGAGCGAACGCGTGCACAACAACCGAGGAGGTGTAGTTGAATTCTTATTAGCCAATCACCCTTTAGATTGCCCAATTTGTGATCAAGCCGGCGAATGCCATTTACAAGATTTAGGATATGAGCACGGAAGTG